>Ga0272441_10001179_pt1 | contig 55924 bp, 59 predicted proteins | sample SSMProp6N_FD_193582 | JGI IMG/M metagenome (GOLD analysis project Ga0272441, IMG submission 193582) | Marine sediment archaeal communities from Little Sippewissett salt marsh, Falmouth, MA, United States - SSM-Prop-6N | ecosystem: Environmental > Aquatic > Marine > Wetlands > Sediment ...
GATAGAGGTCTTTCCTTAAATGCTTATATGAAACTTCACCTGGCCGGAACAGTAAATTTATTGAACGTCGAACATCGAACGCCCAACGTCGAACGTCGAATATTGATGACGCTACGCTTCATCGATTTATAAACAAGCGAATCACGGTGAAGACGTGATCTAAAGACCGAGAATTTCGAAGGGTAGATTCGCTTTGCTCAGTCTTTTTTTAAATTGACAGAATACATTATTCGATGTTGGACGTTCGATGTTCAATGTTCGATGTTCATTTTTTAGTTAACCCCTTATATGAAACTACGCTAAAGTGGCACAGTTTCTTTCTCGATCAAAGTGGTCGTTTGCGACCAGCGGTAGGGCTGAACCCTAAACCCTGAACCTTTGAGCCCAGAGCCTTGAACCCAGAACCTTTGAACCTGTAATCCCGCCTGGGCGGGAAACCGATCAGTTTAGGAGGAAAGAATGTCCCGATGAGAATCCTGGTCGTTGAAGACGACAAGAAGATCGCCTCTTTTGTCGCCAAAGGCCTGAAGGAGGCCGGATATGCGGTCGATGTCGCTCAGGACGGCCCGGACGGTCTGGATCTGGGACTGAGCGGGGTCTATGACGCCGCCGTCGTTGACATCATGCTCCCCGGCATAGACGGGCTGACCCTGATCGAACGGCTCCGGGCCAAGAAAAACAATACCCCCGTGATCATCCTCAGCGCCAAGCGGACCGTTGACGACCGGGTGAAGGGATTGCAGGCCGGGGGGGACGACTATCTGACCAAGCCCTTTTCATTCTCGGAACTGCTGGCCCGGATCCAGGCGCTGATCCGCAGAGACACCCGGGTGGCGGAGTCTTCCACGCTCACCGTCGGCGATCTCGCCATCGACCTGTTGGCACGCGAAGCCAAACGCGGGGGCACCGTCATCAGCCTGCCGGCGCGGGAATTCGCGCTGCTGGAATACCTGATGCGCCATCCCGGCCGCATCGTCTCCAAGACCTCTATTCTGGAAAATATTTACGACTACAGCTTCGATCCGCAGACAAACGTCGTCGATGTCCTGGTTTGCCGCCTGCGCAACAAGATCGACAAAGATTTTGACCGCAAGATGCTCCATACGGTCAGGGGAATGGGGTATGTTCTCAAAGACCAATAGGGGTGTCGGCCTGACATTCAGCCTGAAGCTGAGCATCTTGTACGCTGTATTTTTTGTCGTCAGCTCGCTGGCGCTCTTCCTGGTCGCCTACTATATAATTGATAGATGGGTCGGAGAGAAAGAGCGGGAGGTTATCCGGGACCGGATCCAGGAGTACACGGCCTGGTATTACGAAGGGGGTGTGGATGCCGTCCGCACACGCTTTGCGGTGCAATCCCGCGGCTCCGGCGACATATTCTTCATCCGCATCATCGGGCCGCTCGACCAGGTGTTGTTCATCAGCCTTCCGCCGGGCGTCGAAGATTCTGATCTGCACCGGCTCAAAAACCCTGATCCGGGTCGGAAGGATCCCCTGTTTTTCGTTGAGGACGACGGAAAAGGCTCCTGGACAATCGGCAACAGTCGCCTTCCCGGCGGTCTGATCCTCCAGGTCGGCAAGAATTCAACCCGCAGCCAGGAGTTTTTGTCCACCTTTCGATCGGTTTTCCTCAAATTTGTACTCCCGTTGCTCCTGCTCGGCATTGTCGGAGGTGGCTTTCTGACCTTCCGCGCCATGCGCCCCGTTCGGCAATTGATCCTGACGGTACGCAAAATTCTCGAGACCGGCGACACGAGCAACCGGGTGCCCGCACAGTCCGGGCGCGGCGAACTCGATGAGCTCGTCAGTCTTTTTAACCAGATGCTGGATAAAAATGATTCTCTGATCCAGGCCATGCACGAATCCCTGGACAATGTCGCCCACGATTTGCGCACGCCCATGACCCGGCTGCGGGGAACGGCCGAAATGGCCCTGCAGAACAATCAGGATTCGGGTCCTTTCCAGGAGGCTCTGGCCGATTGTATGGAGGAATCCGACCGGGTCTTGACCATGCTCAACACCCTGATGGATGTGGCCGAAGCCGAGACCGGCGCGATGCGTTTAGACAAGACGGATGTGTCGGTACCGGAAATCGTGCACTCCGTGGTCGATCTCTACGAGATCATCGCCGAAGACAGGCAAATGACCATCCACACCCGCATGCCGGACGAACTGCTGATTCATGCCGACCGAAACCGCATCCAGCAGATCACCGCCAATCTCCTCGACAATGCCATCAAATACAGCCGCCTGGGCGGTTCGATCGACGTTTCGGCCCACGAAGACGGCCCGTTCGCCGTCATCGTGGTGACTGACCAGGGGATCGGGATTGCCCCGGAGGAAATCAACCAGATCTGGGACCGGCTCTACCGCGGCGACCGCAGCCGATCCAAGCGCGGTCTGGGTCTAGGGCTAAGCCTGGTTCGGGCCATCGTTGAAGCCCACGGCGGACAGGTAAAAGTGGAAAGCCGCCTCGATGAGGGGTCGACGTTTTCCGTTATGCTTCCCAAAACAGGTTTATTCCTAAACTGACCGGTTCCAGGTTCAGGCTTTAGGGGCACATTCTTTCCAACCGTATCAGATTTATGGCAATGGCTATAACCAGAAAATTTCAACAAATCTTATCAGGGACTAAAAAAGGAGGGTCATCGTTATGAAAGATCGAATGACTGGGTTAAAATCTATCGCGGTTATCACGGTTTTGAGCGTCGTTCTGGCCGGATGTGCGGCCATACAAAAAAGTTAGGCAACCGATACGGAACAATTGCAGGCAGCCGCGGGTTTAAGATGAAGCCGGCAGATACCCCCGAGAGGCTCGCCCATTTAAAAACCCTGACCCAGCTAAAGGTTGTTCCCCATGATCGCAACGGCAAAGTGTATTACGTTTATGCGGATGCAGCCTATACCCAATGCTTGTATGCGGGAAACCAAAAGGCCTATCAGCGCTACGAGAACCTGGCAGTAAAACAAAATATTGCACAAATGAACGAAGACGCGTCGATGGATTGGGGCATGTGGGGTCCGTGGGGCATGGGATGGTAACCAAACCGCATGGCTTCGTAAACGATTAAGGGGAATATTCCGGCCAGTTTCAAGGAAGTCTCCATAGTCATCGACATTCTCGGGCGCTGGGCGGCAGCCATGGGTGGGGCAATGATAGGTGGGGCCATCGGACACGCCAGGGATGTGGCACAGGGTGCCGCCTATTCCTCCTATGCTGCACCGCACTGCGTTTATACGGCGACACCACCGACACCTTGCGAGTGCAACTGCGACTGAGTGTCGGGTAAATCGCTTGTTTTAAAACCGGCTTCATTAGAAGAAGGAGGTAAAATGAATACTCACAGACAACTTATAATGATGGGATTGCTTTTTCTGTTGGCGATATACGGATGTGGCGGGGCATCCCTGCCTCAAGGTGCTCAGAAAATAGGCCATTATGAGGGCACGTTTACGAGTCCTTTGCTTTCCGGACCTTGCCAAATGGACCTTTACCGACTGCCGGACGGTAGCGGCACGTTTGAAGGCTCCTTCCAGGGGACCGAAGAAGACGTCTTTCTCACCATAAAAGGGAAAATGACCGGCAACCACCTCGAGGGAACTGTATTCGGTGAAGATGTCTTCGGGGGCAGCACCGTTTCCGGCGATTTATCAACGGACGAAAACGAAGTGAGCGGCACTTTTTCCCTGAATGCGCCCCAATCTCCGAAAGGCACATGGGAAGCAAGAAGAAAGTAGAGAAAATATGAATGCCTTGACCAATTAAAAAAGATAATGGTATCAAATACCCATGTTCGAAGTTGCGTCTGTGTTGCTGCCGCTCATCGGCTTGTTAAGATTTACCCATATACTTCATAAAGGAAAAAAGATGACCGAGAAAGACGCGGCCAGCCTTCCCAAAGAAACGGGAATCGGTAATACGTTAAAGCGGTATTTAGGCCCTCACGGCGTCATCATGATTCTGCTGGTGCTGCTTGTCATCGTCGGGATCGGAATTACGGACTTTTCTCCGCAACTCAGTCACTGGTACTGGCTCGCGATGGTACTGGTCACCGGGATTGCCTGCCTCTTCATGGAATGGTCTCGTGCCCGCCAAAAAGGCCTCAGTGCAACGACCATCATCAAAAAAGAAGTGTTTATATGGCTCAGCGTTTTGGTCGCGGTTAACCTGGTGTATTTCCTTTTTCACTCGGGGCGTCTCGACAGTGAGAACACTGGACTGATTATCCTCTTAATACTGGCGCTGGCCACCTTCCTGGCCGGACTGCGCCTGGGTTGGCGGTTGTGCATTCTGGGCCTCTTATTGGGGGGCACCCTGATTCTGGCCACCTATCTGGAAGAGTTCCTCTGGATTGTTCTGATGGTGGTGCTGGCCGCCGCGGCAGGTGTATATTTTTTGGCAAGATACAAATCTACCCGCGAGGTGGAAGACCGGTAAAAGGAACAGAAAATGAAAATGGGAAAAAGGCGATTTATTCCAGCTTTAATAGCACTTTGCACAGTATTCTACCTGCTGGGCTGTGCCATGACGAGTTCGAAGGATAAAGCCTTCGATGAGGAAAAACTGCTCGTGTCCGCCGATTTCACCTACAAGGTCGCAGATACCGCCGCAAAACTTGAAAAGTTGAACCGTCTGCCGCAGCGCAAACTGTTGCGGCATGTCCGGCAGGGCAAGGAAACCTATCTATATGTCGATGTTGCTGCCTGCAAATGCGTTTACATCGGTGATGAAGCCGCTTTTCAACGTCTCCGGCATTTGGCGTATGAAAATAAATTGACGGCAAAACAGGTACAAGGACTCTGGACGGCAACATTAGATCGTGAAGGTTTGGAATTAGTCAGTGACGACGACTTTCCGAATTTTGATTGAAAAAAGATCAAACCCAACAAGCGTGCGGCGGGGACGGCGTCATTCAGATTTTACCGTAAAAAACGTCGGGGTTATTTATGCAACTACGTGGGTCAGTCGCTTGACAGGCATTACGTTTGCTGTATTTTTACATGATGTACTCTTCTTAAGGGAAGAAGGGTAGAAAATCAGCGGCCTGGTCCTACTACGAATTTGAAACCGCCAGGGAAGGCCGCCAAATCGACCGACACAGTTGGTTAACCTTAAAGGAGGTTTGAAATGAAGGAAAAACGTCGTAATTATCTCATCGTCATTTGTGCCATTGCCGCCGGCGCGTTTTTTAGTGTTATGCTTTCACCGCCTGTGGCGGCCGCAGCCTCAGAGGAACAGCTGCTCGTGGACAAGGCGCGCATAACCTTTGAAAGCTTCATGTCCGATCCGGACATGGCCTATTTGAAGGAGCACCTCAGGGAGGCCAAGGGCATTTTGATCGTTCCGAGTCTGCTCAAAGCCGGCTTTATCTTCGGCGGCTCCGGCGGCAGCGGCGTGCTGATCGTCAATGACGCCAAGAAGGGGCAGTGGAGCCAGCCGGCGTTTTACACCATCGGTTCGGTCAGCTTCGGACTGCAGATCGGAGGCGACGCGGCAGAAGTGATCATGATGCTGAGGACCCAAAAAGCTGTTGACGCTATGCTCACCACCTCTGCAAAACTCGGCGGCGATGCATCGGTTTCCGCCGGACCGGTGGGAGCCGGGGCCAAGTCGAATGTCATGACCGACATTTTCTCGTTTTCGCGATCTCAGGGCGCCTTTGCGGGTCTTGCCCTTGACGGCTCTGTCGTCGCAACGCGGGACAAATGGAATGCAGCGTATTATGGCAAGCCGGCGTCACCGGTCGACATTTTAGTGACACATTCGGTCAGCAATCCCGGATCGGCGGAACTTCGCAAGACAGTCTCCCGGTTCGCCAAGTAGACTAAAACTTGCGACAAGCTGACCTAAGGGCGGCTGTCAATCTGAAAAAGCTTGGTAAAAAAGAGTTCAATGCATCAGGCTGCAGCTGCCCTTCCGACTTCTCGATAACCCACGGAGAAATGACAATGGAAAAGAGAAACCTCAGCACCGTATTGGGACTGTTTTTTTTGACACTGGCAATGGGTGGTTTGACGGTTGTCGCGGCAGGCGAAACCGATTCAATCATGTGCGATAATGGCGTGGTTGCAATCGGAGATTTCTTCCAAACCGTTCAGGACAAATGCGGCGAACCTTCCAAGAAGGAGGGGAAATTTTGGCGATACAATTTCGGTCCTTCTCAACCGGTTTACACGGTTGAATTTGACGAAAACGGCAACACCGTCCGAATCATGGAAGACCAGGGCGACAGCCAATAAGATAGGAAGAGGGGGGGCTCATGCAAAATCGTGCCTTCGTTGTGCTTTTGCTAATCGCATCGATTGTGCTGATAGGCGGTGCGACTGCAGCTTACGCTCTTGATGATGAATCGAACATGAACTGCGGCAGCGTTATCGCCGAAATCGGAGATCAGCAGTTTGAATTCCAACAGAAGTGTGGTCCCCCGACCGCCACCGAAGAAAACGGTCGGGTCTGGGTGTATGATCGTCGACCGGAGGACTTTATCTACTACGTCACCTTCTCCGAAGGTAAGGTGGAACGTATTCAGGTCAGCGGTAATGATTGAGTCGCAAGGCCGCAACCGATCAAAAAAACTGACCATTGTAATTCAACGTCTCGCTCTGATGCGGCGGAGGTAACAACAAATTCACTAAAGGAAAGGATAATGGCTAAACATAAAATTAAGCATTTGACAGGCGTTATGGCATCTTTATTTTCGCATATCGGTCATATATCAAAAGAAGATGCCAAGGAAATCAGCGGGCTGGATGACAACGAATTCAATAAAGTGTACGAGAAAGCAGCCGGTCTCTCTGACAAGATCCTTAAAGCTGAAGGCAGTAAAATGGACGCGTTTATAGAGCACATATCAAAAGAGATTGATGCGTACTTTTCAGACTACGGCGGTAAAACTTTAGAGTAGTGCCACATTCAAAATATACCCGGCTTAGAACTCAGTTTTTATGAGGTTCTTATCATTTGCGATTCAATTTCGTTAACTTAAGGCCTAATATTCCCCTCTTTTCCAAAGGGTGACTCTATAAGGCATTCCTCAAGTGAAAGTATTGGTTTGTGATCTAAATTTCGGCAGGTTACATTTTGAATGTTGCAGCAAAAATTAATCTCAAAGAAAGGTCGAGTATGGTTAAGATAAAGGTCGCTTTCGTTTTTTCTTTACTTTTGGGAATTGTCGCTTGTGCCGGTTTGCAGACCACTGAAGAGACCGTCAATTCAATCGAATTAAAAGGGCATCAAATTTCGGTTGGAATGCCGTCTGAGAAAGTCAGAGAATTGGTTGGCGAACCCGATTCAATCGTTCAGGGCATGACGTTCGACCCGGCCGGTCAGACGGGCACTGCTCTCGGAGGCCAAGGAAACATCGCCGCCGCCGCTTACACTTGGTGGCGGTACTTCGGTGAGGGCCAGGACGTCAATTTAAAAATCGACGAGGCTGGTTATGTCAAAGAAATTATTGTAACCCGATATTCCGGGTAGCACTATGGGCTCACTCAATAATAACCTGATAATTTTAGACGCCGACGCATTCCGCCCGCCTGCGTTGCGAAAACTCGGAATATCCAGATATTCCTGAGTTTTCACGCATTGTGGTCGGGCGCTTCAATTTTCACCTAAATTGATCGGTTCCAGCAGTACCTTCACGACTCTGCAAAAATCATTATGACGCATAGAAGAGGCAAAAAAATCGCAGTCGGGCTGCTGGCCTGTTTGCTTTGCGTTTTCATTTTACTGTTTGCTGCCATCCTGATTGTTCCCCGATTTATCGATCGCGATGTCTTAAAGGACAAGGTTCGACGAGAGGTGTCCAAACTGGTCGAAGGTGAATTCGACTTTAAGCGCATTGATCTCTCACTTTTCCCTGCACCACATGTGTTGCTTTTCGAGCCTGAATTAAACCTCCCGCAGCGTTTGACAGCCTCGGCGCAGGTGATCGAAGTCTACCTTGAAATCCTGCCGCTGTTATCCGGTAAAATCAATTTAAACAACGTACGGATCCAGCAGCCGGATCTCAATATCATGCTGCCCAAGTCGAGGCCAGGAGACAAAGCGCCGGCCAGTCCGGTAGCGGTCGGTGATTTGTTACGCAACGTTTCAGCCACCCTTGCCGAACTGCCGGTGTTCCACATTCCGACCGTCAACGGACGCGTCATCAACGGCCGTATTAAGCTGGTCTACGATAATACGGTTGCTGTTGAACTGCACGATGTTGAGGCCGACCTAAAAAATGTATCCGATAACGTCACATTCCGGATTACGGGCAATTCGGATATTTTGAACAGCGTCTCTATCTCCGGCCGGACAAACATCCGGCAAAGCAAAGGCAGCGCCCGCATTCTGCTGACAAACCTGCGGCCCGGCATTGCCTATGACGCTTTTTGGCCGGATGCCGCGTTAAAGATACAGGGGGCCGACACTGATGTGAGCGTTGATTTTACCATGGACACGGCTGAAAAGATGGTGATGAATTTTAATCTTACCCTGCCGCACGTAAGGTTGGTGCAGGCAGGCCGGACGGCGGATATTAAAACCCGGGGACTCAAAGGCAGCCTTGATTTCGATAAGAATTCGGCCACCCTTTCTCTGGCGGAACTGGTGCTGGATGACCCCCGAATGCGTCTTTCCGGCAATCTCATCGTATCGGTAGAAGATCCGCAACTGCGCCTGCAGCTGCAAGGCCGGGACATCGACGTAGCGGCCACGCGTAAGGTGGCCCTTGCTGCCGCGGGAACGAATGATGTCATCCAAAATATTTTCAACATCATAAAAGGGGGCACTGTCCCGCTGGTTACGGTAACCGATCAGGCAAATGCACCGGGCGATCTGGGCGATTTGGATAATCTTGTCATCCGGGCGCAGATCCAGCATAGCGATGTCATTATTCCCGGCGTGCAGTTGGAAGTCACGGATACCGGGGGAGATGTCGTCATATCGCGGGGAATACTGTCGGCAGAAAAGCTTCAGACCAAACTGGGAAACACAGCGGCCCAAAATGGTCAATTAAAGCTGGGCCTGACCCAAGACGTGATGCCGATTGAGGTTGAAGCCGATATCCAAGCCGATATGGCGGATCTTCCGGCGATCCTCAAACGCCTGATCGATGATAAAGACGTCCGGAAGCAACTCGACCTGATTCAAGATTTGCAGGGGAGCACCAACGGGAAGCTGGTGCTGGGCGGGGACACGGATCAAATTAAGGTAAGCGTTTCGGCATCAGATATTCAACTTTCCGCCCGCTATCAGGAAATTCCTTATCCGGTAGCCATCACCAACGGTCATTTTACCTATGGTGAGAACCGGATCGGATGGGGGCAACTCAACGGAAGGATCGGAGGGTCGTCTTTTGCCGGGCTCTCCGGCGGCCTGGAGTTGGCGAAAAATGGTCGTCTGGAGATCACTTCCGGAAGATCCCGCATATTGGCGACTGAAATCCTGGCCTGGATGTCAGCGTATGAAAAAATGCGAGAACTTGCGAAATACTATGGCGGCGGAAAAAGTATCATCAGATTATCGGCGATCAACTTAAGAGGTCCGCTAAAGGATTTTCGCAAGTGGCGTTTCAACATAGCCGGAGACATCGAAGACCTGGTACTGCAGAATTTGCCCGAGCGGCCGGGACCCTTGAAAATAGCCTCCCTGAAATTTAATGTCGACCCTCAAACCTTCAGGTACTTCGGTGGTCAATTGAGTATGCTGGATGGCGACTTTAACGTGTCCGGAACGCACCGGCAGTATTTAGACGGAATAGACAAGGATGTCAGCTTGACCTTTGGCGGCCGCATGGGGCCGCAAACCATCCGGTGGTTCTCACAGGTTTTGCGCGCACCGCCCTGGTTAAAACTCCAGCCGCTCACTTTTGCAACGTCGCATCTAAACTATGCCAAAAACGGCAGCAGCACGCTCTCCGCATCACTGGCCATTCAGGACGGTCCAAAGATTTTTACTCACATGCGCATGGCTGCGGATGAAGTGGTCGTTAAAAAGCTGGTCATAGATGATCGAGCCTCCCGGGCAATCCTGGGCATCACATACCAGAACCGTGAGCTCGATGTCTCTTTTAACGGCAATCTTCATAAATCCACTCTCGATCGATTATTTCAGGAAAAAGCCTATCTCAACGGTTGGATTGACGGTGATATGCGGGTCCACCTCGACTTGAAACACCTCTACAATTTGAGTTTAGACGGCGAGTTGAACGGGCATGATCTGATAGTGCCGCTGAAATCGGAATCACCCCTGAAGATAAACCGCCTTGCCATTAAGGGTGACCGGCATAAAATTTTGATCAAATCTGCGGATCTTTCATGGAGCGATCTGCGGCTCAACATGTCGGGAAGCGTCGAGCCGCGAGCCCCCAAACACCTGTGGTTTGATTTGGACATCGACGCCGACAGCGTTGATGTCGATCACCTGATGCAAACCCTCAAAGTCAAAGACGATCAGCAGGATCAAACGTCAGTCGCCAAATCTCCTTTTTTGCCGGTACAGGGAAACATTCGTTTTAAGACCGAACAGCTAAAGATCAAAAAACTCACTGTTCAGCCGCTGCACGCGGATATCAGCCTGAAAAACGACATTGCCGACATCACGCTGACAGAGACCCGGATATGCGGCATCTCGACTCCGGGAACCGTGAAAGTTTCGCCGCAAAGCTTGCAGTTCGACTTAAAACCTGGAGCCCAGAACCAGGAATTAAATTATACCCTGAATTGTTTTAAAGACGAAAACTTTAAAGCCGATGGGAAGTACTCATTGGCAGGCAGTTTTCAGGGCCGCGGCAAGGCACAAGATCTACTCAAAACGTCATCGGGACGTTTTAATCTAACAGTTTCTGACGGCCATATCTATCGCGATATCATCGTGTTGAATGTCTTAAAATTTCTCAATGTCACCCAGGTCCTGACGGGCCAGGTAACCGCAAAGCAGATGATGGCGAAGGGTTTTGGCTTTAAACTTTTTCAAGTTCAATCCAGACTGCAAGACGGCAAGCTCCTGCATGAAAAGTTTATTTTATATGGCGAAGAAATGACGATAACGGGTGCCGGTGAAATCGACTTGCTCAATGAGCATATGGATTTCACTTTACTGGTGGCGCCACAGAAAACCTTAGACAGCATTCTGAGACATATTCCGCTGATCGGCGGCATCCTTCACTCCATCGATACCATACCCCTGAGTCTCAAAGGAACTTATGATCATGTTTATGTTCTCCCGCTGGCCCCGGCAGCCGTCGCCTTCGAGTTGACGGAGGTTATGAAAGAAACCCTTGGCATCCCGATCAAACTCCTTCACATTGACGGGCCAAGCAAGCGCGAAAACGGTGGAGATAAGGGCCCCGGCAAAAAATAATACCACCTCTTGCTTGTCTTATGGCCCGTCTACTGCGTTACATCCACCCACACGTATCCCGATATGCGCAGGTGGATGTGCCTTGTAGACAAACCATAATCCTGCGCAATCGTGTGGAATTATTTCTTACCGTGATCCTAAGTAAGCATAGTCAGAGCGTTTCGGGCTTTGCTTATTTTAGTTGCCACCTATTATTGGCTCTTGTCTTCTCAAACGATCTTAACTGCTGTTATTCAGTATCGGCGATGGATGAATCAAATCAAGCAGGATGAGTTTGTCTACAGCGCCCCTTTACCCCTGTCCGAAGTCGTGGCCGTACTGCTGTTACTTATCGGCCTGTTCGGGCTCATTCATATTTTGCTTTAGGAGCGACATCATTAGAAGGAGGGCACATGTCTGAAATCCCTTTAGGTGCAGAGGTCGAATGTTTGGACGGACCCTGCGGCAAAACCATTTCGATCATCATCAATCCCACCAATAAGGACGTCACGCACATTGTCGTGGGTGACAAGAAACTTGGCGACGACGAAGAACGGCTGATTCCTATTGAACACCTCGGAGAAACCGCAGAGAAGCGGGTCCGGCTACCTCAATACCCGGATAGTATCTCTAAAGATTACCTTTCTTTTGGGTATAGCACCGTTAAGTTTCACACAAGAGCTTTATATTCCGCTAAACGGAAAGGCAATGGCGACACGATTTCCCCGAACGGCACCGGCCCCAAAACGCCATCCCCGCCCCGCTGACCAGTCTCTGACTTGAGAGACGGCAGATCATCGTTATATTCTAAAATGCTGCGTGAATCGAAAATGGTCCGGCAATCGCATCCGAGTTCGAGGGTGCCGGTGGCCGCCGCGCGGCGTATTCCGATACTCGACGAACTGGTCCCCACGAGGACTGTTCCAACATACAGGAGAAAAACAATGTCACATACACTACCAAAACTTCCTTACGCATACGATGCCTTGGAACCTTTTATCGATGCGCGAACCATGGAGATTCACCACACGAAGCATCATCAGACCTATGTCGACAAACTGAACGCCGCCATCGGCGATGATCCGGAGCTAAAGGGCTACAGTGCCGAAGAGCTGCTCAAAATATTGGACAAAGTTCCTGAAAAAATCAGAACCGCCGTCAGAAACCACGGGGGCGGCCATGCCAACCACTCATTTTTCTGGTTAACCCTGAAGAAGGAGGTGTCCTTCGGTGGACCGGTGGCCGATGCCATCAAGGAGCGGTTCGGCGGATTCGAGCCGTTCAAGAAAGAATTTTCAACGTCGGCGGCGTTGCTGTTCGGCAGCGGCTGGGCATGGCTGGTCGTGGACAACGGCCGATTGGAGATCGTCACCACCGCGAACCAGGACAGCCCCTTGAGTAAGGGTAAAACACCGGTTCTGGGGTTGGATGTGTGGGAGCATGCCTACTACCTGAAATACCAGAACCGCCGGCCGGAATACATCGAGGCCTTTTTCAATGTGATCGACTGGGAGAAGGTCAACGAGCATTACAAGAAGGGTCGCTAAGCCAAAAAGAGGGCGGGGAATTCCCCCCGCCCTTTCCCAATTTTAATCTAATAGCTGGAGTTCAAGAATGTCTTTCATGAGATTAAAATAGTTATCTAACGAATAAATTTCACATCGATTTTGTTTTGCGTTTTGAGCAACTATTAGATCAGGAATGCCGATTCCATTTAAACCATTTTCCAGACATTCGGATTGGAACGTAATGATTTGTTCCCAATTAATGGAAGGTTCTAACTTAATAATATTATATAATAAATTAATAATTTTGCGTTGATTGCGAACTTTTAAAGATGGAACCAATTCTGCAAGAACAAGATCATTAATAACAATAAGGTTTTCATCAATTAAGAAATCAAGTTTTTCAGAATTATCTCCACTCCTGAAATACGCTACCCATATGGATGTATCAACTAATACCGACATTGACGTCCTCTGATGGCGTTCATATCAATATCCAAATCTACCTTGCCCTTAAATTCTTTCAATCCGGAGATCTTTGATTTCCTTATCAACTCTTCCAAGGCGGTGATAATAACTTTGGTTTTTGTATTAATGTGAGTAGCCCTCATCGCTTCATTAATTAAATCTTCAGGTAAATCAAGTGTTGTTCTCATGATTGCCCCCTAATTTTATGCATAAAATTAACATTTAATGCATATTGCGTCAAGATACGGAACCTAAGGGACACGCTCAACTTTTAAAGTTTTGTGTCGTCAAACGAAAAACTATCCTCGGCGGCAATGCGTTTACCGCGTTCCACGGAATGACTGATCGGTGAATGGAAAGGGCATCAGGACGATGTCGCCGAAATTATAATCGGTCATAGACTTCGTGCTCGGTATTGTCCCACACTTTTTTGAATGCCTTTTCGGCCAGCTTGTTTGCGGTTTTTAGCAAGCGGCTGTCACGTTCCTTTTGGCTGATAAACTCCACAAAGTCCACGACTTCGGCCACTTTTTCCGGCGAAAGCGTTCGAATCTTCTGGATAATAATTTTTTCCTGATCGCATGCAGACGCACCGCTCAATATTGGTAACGACAGGCGAGAATACGGATTTTGTCTTCTCTAATTTGATAGACCAACCGGTGCTCCTGGTCGATGCGGCGGGACCAACAGCCGGATAAACCGTGTTTGAGCGGTTCGGGCTTGCCGGTGCCGGTAAATGGATCACGCTTGACTTCCTTGGTCAGCTTTGAGCCGATCACCCGAATCGAAGCAGTTTTATCATTTTCTTCAAAAGGGTCAATCAACTTAATCCGTTCCATTATTTATTTTCTCTTATCCCTCACTGTTATCGGCTCCTTTTCTTGGCGAGAATGTGGGTGGCTGTACCGGTGAAAATTTCGGCCGCTTCCATCTCGGTTTCGGAGAGGGTTGGGTGGGGATGGATGGTCAGGCCGATATCCTGGGCCAGAGCGCCCATTTCGACCGCCAAAACGCCTTCGGCGATAAGGCTCTCGGCGTTTCGGCCGGTGACGCCGACGCCCAGGATGCGGCCGGTGTCCGGATCGATGATCATTTTGGTCAAACCCTCCCCGGCATCCATGGTTGCGGCGCGGCCCGAAAATTTCCAGGGGAAGCGGTTGACCTCAATCTTTTTTCCCTGCTGGTGGGCTTCTTCTTCGGTCAGACCGCAGTAGGCAACTTGCGGATCGGTGTAGACCACGGCCGGTATGGCCCGCGCATCGAAGGCAGAAGGTTCACCGGCAATCACCTCGGCGGCGATTTTCCCCTCATAGCTGGCCTTGTGGGCCAACATCATTCCACCGACCACATCGCCTACGGCGTAAATATTTTCGCCGGTCGTTTGCTGCCTTTCATTCACTTTGACGAAACCGCGGTCATCGACCTCGACGCTCGTATTTTCCACCCCGATGTTTGCCGTATTCGCACGACGGCCGATGGCGACAAGGACACGATCGAATTCTTGCTCCGCCGGATCGACGTCGCCTTCGAAGGTTACTTTAACCCGGTCCAGGCTTTCTTCGAGCCCTTTGACCTTCGTATTCAGCATGATCGACGCGAAGAGTTTTTCCAGACGGCGTTTGAGCGGTTCCACCAGATCGGCATCAATGCCAGGCAGCAAACGATCTCCCAGTTCCACCACACTGACCCGGCTGCCGAGGGCGGCATAGACCGACCCCAGTTCCAGACCCACGTATCCGCCGCCGATGACCAGTAGGCTTTTGGGGACCTCTGCCAGAGCGAGTGCACCGGTGGAATTCATGATCCGGCCCCCTTTTTTGAAGGGAACACCGGGAAACGGGGTGGGGTGTGAACCTGTGGATAAAATCGCCTGGCGAAATTTGATGTGGCTCACATCGGAATCAAAAATGCGCACGGTTTTCGAGTTTTCGAAAGCGGCTCTGCCGCGTATGCGCTGCACGCCGCGGGATTTGCCGAGACTGACCAGCCCGTCGGCAAGTTTTTCGACCACCCGGTTCTTGTAGTTGCGCACGTTTTCCAGGTCGATTTCCGGTGATCCGAACTTGAGACCCATGGCGCCGGCGTGCGCGGCGTCGTGAATCAGTTCCGCAAGATGCAGGTACGCTTTCGAGGGAATGCAGCCTCTAAAAAGGCATACTCCACCGGGTTTTTCCGATATCTCCACCAATGTGACGTCCATTCCCAGATCGGCGGCCCGAAAAGCAGCTGCATAACCGCCCGGTCCCCCGCCGATGACCAGCAATTCGGTTTCCTGTGACAGCTCGCCCATTACCATGGGAGATTCCTCTCCTTATTTTAGACGTTAAGATAAAGGTTTTGGACTGCGTTATCGGTCGGCGGCGTATTACAATACAGCCTCCTCCCTCTGGTCTTGCCCAAAATTTTATCTTAACGCCTAAAGTATGATGTTGCGCCACGCTGTTAGATCGATAGAAGCATTTTTTCAGGATTTTCGAGCGCGGTGCGGAAAAATTCCAGAAACCGGGCGGCGTCGATACCGTCCAGCACTCGGTGGTCGATCGCCAGGACTACCGGAAGAATCATGCGTGCCACGATTTGGGTGGACCCGGTCTCGGTTTTCCTGATCACCGGCTTGAACCGGGCGGCCCCCATCCCGAGGATGGCGGCTTCCGGGTAGTTGATGATCGGAGAAAAGTGCCCCCGACCGCCGGCTGCTCCGATGTTCGTGATCGTGAATGTGCCGCCTTGCAGCTCTTCCAGATCGACCTTGCGCGCTCGGGTCCTCTCGACGAGTTGCCTGAGTTCGACAGCCAGCTCGGTGATGCTTTTTCGGTCGGCGTTGCGTAATACAGGCACGACCAGACCTTCCCCCGTATCGGTGGCGACACCGACGTGGCGATAGTGCTTGCGGACGATTTCTCCTTTTGCCACATCCAGCGAGACATTGAACTGCGGGAACTGCCTCAGGGCTGCTGCGGCAGCCTTTACGGCAAATACGGTCAGGGTGAGCCGGCCGCCCTGTTTTTCGACAGCCTGTTTGTTGCGACGTCGCAAAGCTTCGAGCCGGGTGACATCGATATCGTCCTGGCTGGAAACATGCGGAATCTGGGACCAGGCCAGTGCCATTTGCCGGGCGGTCGCCTTTCTGATCGAGCGCAGCGGCAACCGCTCCACGGACCCCCACTTCGTAAAGTCCGGCAATCCGGGGGGCGATGTACCGGCAACGACAAGTGGTTCGGCTCCTGCCGACGGTTCTTCTGCCGCCCATTCACCTCGCTTTTCTTTAGACGCAAAGGCGCGCACGTCCTCGGCGGTGACCATCCCGGCGGGTCCACTCGGTGTCACCACGCGGAGATCGACCCCAAGTTCGCGTGCCAACCGACGCGTCGCCGGCGAGGCCGGCACGGGCCCCTTGTTTCTTTCCTGCGCCCCGGCGGTTTGGTCCTCCTGCTGCTGTGCGGCTTTTCCCGAGGGTTCGTCAGGTTTTGTTTTCTTCTCTAGCGGTGCCTTTTCTCTTTTCTTTGCAGCTTCTTTTTTGTCGGGTTCCTGGCCGGGTTTTTCTTCTTTTCTTACTCCGACCGCATCGTCACTGAACGTCATCATCAGGTTGCCGACTTTGACGACATCGCCCGGTTTGACCATAATTTCCTTCACTGTGCCGGTAAAAGGTGAAGGGATTTCGACCGAAGCCTTGTCGGTTTCCACCTCGAGAATCGGGTCACCCTCTTCTACGGCGTCACCGACTTTTACCAGGACTGCGATGACTTCGCCTTCGTGGATGCCTTCACCCAGATCGGGAAGTTTGAAAGAACGGGTCATAGGTCCTCCTCGTGTTATCCCCAACATTGCAACGTTTGGGTCAATTTACGGTTGCCGCGGCAGATTCGACGACTAACTGCCTTACCTGCGTGGAAGTAAGCGCGCATGCCCGAGACATTTGTCAGGCGGCGGTTTTTAGTACATTCCGGGCGGCACGCACGATCCGCTGGGCATTGGGAATATAGTGGCTCTCCCGGCTGAACAGGGGAATGACGACGTCGAAACCGGTAACCCGGCCAATCGGGGCCTCGAGGTAGTAAAACGATTTGTCAACCAGCTTAGACACAATTTCGGCCCCGGGACCATAACTGCGCGGGGCTTCGTGTATGATAACGGCGCGACCGGTCTTGCGCACCGATTCGGTGAACAGGCTGTCGTCGAGCGGCGACAAGGTCAGCAGATCCACGACTTCGGCATCAACGGTCTCCTTTTCTTTGAGGATTTCAGCCGCCTCGAGCGTGGGACGCATCATCGATCCATAGGAAACAAGGGTGATATCAGAGCCCTCCCGAACGATCTGCGATTTTCCGATCGGAAAGGTTTCTTCCTCCTCCGGAACTTCCTCACGAAAAGCCCGATAGAGGGCCTTGGATTCGTAGAAAACGACCGGATCGGGGTCCCGTATGGCACTAACCAGCAGGGCACGCGCATTGCGCGGTCCGGATGGAATCACCATTTTTAGTCCCGGCGTGTGAGCATAGTATACTTCGCGACTCTCCGAGTGGTGTTCCAATGCTCGCACTCCGCCGCTGTAGGGCATTCGGAGCACCATTGGAACGCTGAACCGGCCCTGCGACCGCCAGCGCAGACGCGCGGCGTGGTTTTCGGTTTGATGAAACGCCTGGTAGCTGAACCCTGAAAATTGTATTTCACAAACCGGGCGAAGACCGAACGCGGCCATCCCGATCGACATGCCGACGATGCCGGCTTCCGCCAAGGGGGTGTCTAAAACGCGCTGTTCCCCGAACTGATCGACCAGGCCTTCGGTTACGCGGAAGACACCGCCGTCCTGCCCGACGTCTTCTCCCAGCACGATCACCCGGTCGTCCTTTTCCATTTCCTGTTTGAGTGCCAGGTTGAGGGCCTGAACCATCGTCATTTTTGCCATCGGTTTACTCCTCCCTTTTTTCAGCCAGCTCGCGTTCCAGAAATTCCTTTTGCTCTATTAGAAACGGCGGCATTTCGGCATAGGCGTGTTTGAACATGTCGGACGGAGCGCCGAATTCCTTCATCTGCTGTTCGGCCCGATCGACGGCAGCCTGTATCTTTTCTTTAATGTCGGTTTCCGTGGCCGCGATCTTTTCGTCGGAGAGAAGTTTTTTCCGAGTAAGGTACTTCTGGAGTCGGGTCAGAGGGTCGCGCTTTCGCCAGTCTTCAACCTCTTCGTCGGTCCGGTACCGTTTGGGATCGTCGGCCGTGGTGTGAACCGACATACGGTAGGTGACGCATTCGATAAGGGTTGATCCCTCGCCCTTTCGGGCACGTTCCACCGCTTCTGCGGCGGCGGCATATACGGCCAGCACATCGTTGCCGTCCACCTGGATGCCCGGCAGGCCATAGGCCAGCGCTTTCTGCGCCAGTGTCTGGGATCGAGTCTGTTTCTTGCGCGGTAATGAAATGGCCCACTGGTTGTTCTGACAGACGAAAATCACCGGCGTCTGAAACACCCCGGCAAAATTGAGGGCCTCGTGAAAATCACCCTGCGATGTGGCTCCGTCGCCGAAGAAAGTCATAACGACGTCGTCTTTTTTTCGATACCGGATCCCGAACCCGATGCCGACCGCGTGAAGCATCTGGGAGCCGACCGGAATCGACACCGGCAAGTTGTGACTGTCTTCGGGCACCTGCGCTCCCTCGTTGAAACCGTTGTTGGCAACAATGACGCTCTCCAGCGTCCGGCCGCGCCATATTTCAGCGGCCGTTTCTCTGAAGGAAGGAACCATCCAGTCCGAATCGCGCAACACGGCAACCGCTCCAACCTGAGAAGCTTCCTGCCCTGTTATCGGCGGGAAGGTTCCGATGCGCCCCTGTCGCTGCAGATTGAGCAGCCTCTCGTCGAATCGACGCCCGAGAAGCATGGCGGCGTAAATTCTTGACAAGGTTTCTTCCGGTATGTCCGGTTCCAATGATTCATCCAGGTTGCCCTCCGCATCCAGAATAGAGAGGAAGTCGATGTGGTAGGGGAGGTCAATTTTGCTTCTTGGCATGGCAAAACTCCTTGATGGGTCGGCCTGCTCAAAAGCCGGAATACGAAATTCCGGCACTATGACGTACTCAGAAAAACTGTGAAAATCGTGGCAGGAGAAGTTTGACAGATGGTGTCAATTGAAGCAAATACATAATTTCATGACGCTTTGTTTCAATGACAAGCTTGATGTCATGCTTACTGCACCACGTTGTTGAAGCAGTTTCTCATGCTATTTTTTTCGCTTAATGTTTAATATGCAACCGTTATCATCTTAGTCAAGTAGCCGGTGCATGGCGGTCTAAGGTTCCGGCATCATTACAATCATGGTTGCCGCATACGGCAAGGTTTACTTGTCTTTGTCGGGTGACTATGATTTAAAAATAAAGATCCGCCAGCATTGACGCACTCTTCCTCTGGAGGTTTTTGACATGGATTTCAACATACCGGAAGATATCGGCGGCGACGCCGAAAACTTTGGCCTTTTTCTTGCGAGCCATCTTAAACCGCACCTTTCGTCATGGTACAAAGGCGGGGAGGTGCCGGCCGGATTTTACCGCCAAATGGGTGCTGAAGGCTGGCTTGGCATTCAGTGGAAAGACGGTGGTCTCGCGAAGACGTCGTCGCTCAGAGAAGCGTTGATCAACGAGGGACTGGCGAAGTTGTCCCCTGGGGTGGCCATTGCGGTACTGGCTCACGTGAATCTCGGCTTGATAGGGCTCTATCTGTTCGGTTCGGATCAGTTGAAACAACGCTACGGCCGGCACGTTGCACGCGGTGAAACCCTGATGTGTCTCGGAAATACCGAAAACACGGCCGGCAGCGATGTGGCCGGCATATCGATGAAAGCCGAAAAAGCCGAGGGCGGCTGGCGGCTGAGTGGAACCAAGGCGTACGTCACCAACGGTTATTTCGCCGATCTGGGCGTTGTCACAGCCGTTTCGGACCCCGAAGCAACCCGCACCCGCCGCCTCTCGATGTTCCTGGTGGAATTAAACTCGCCGAATATCAAACGCACGAAGCTCAACAAACAAGTGTGGATTCCTTCGGACCTCACACGACTGCAGTTCAGTGACGTGTTCGTGCCGGATGATCATCTTTTGGGCGAGCGCGGACGAGGACTTAAGCAGGTGCTCGAGGTTTTTACTTGGAGCCGTCTCCCGATCAGCGCCCTTACCCTGGGGACGGCGGTTGGCGCCTTCGAAATGGCGTTGGGCCGGGCCCGAAGACGGGAGATCTTTGGAAAAAAGATTGTCGAATTTCAAGCCAAGGCATTCGAATTCGCCGATTTCTACGCCCGAATGGAAGCGGCGCGCCTTATGCTCCTGAAGGCCTGCAGTGTCGCGGATGCCGGTGGTGATTTTCGCCAGGAATCATCACTGGCCAAGTATCTCGCGGTCCAGATCGCAAGGGAAATAACACCTTGGGCTGCTGACATTTTCGGTGCCGCATCGGTCGTTTTCGAGCACCCGATCCACAAATACCCGATGGATGCCTGGGCTTCGTCACTGGGCGAGGGGACGCAGGATGTGCAGAAACTGGTGATATTCAGGGAATTGATGAAGAAGTATGAAAGCGGGGAATAAGTGGATCATTAGTGTAAAGAGTTGCCGAAGGCTACAGCAGCTTCTTCTCGTTTCAGGGCGTCAGTACGATCTTGCCGAACATCTCGCCGCGCTCCATCAAGCCGTAAGCCGCCTTTCCTTCTCTGAGCGGCAGGATGCGATCGATGACCGGTTTCAGTCGGCCGGTGCAGACCAGCTTGACAATGTCGCGAAAATCCTGGTGGGATCCCATAGTGCTGCCGATCAGGCTGATCTGTTTGCCGAAGATGTAACGCATGTCGATCTGCGCTGTCGGGCCGGAGGTGTTGCCGACGATGACGACTCGGCCGCCGCGGGCCACCGCCAGCATGCTCTGGTTGATGGTGGCCTGGCCGACGTTGTCCACCACGACATCCACACCGCGTTTGTCGGTCAACCGATAGATTTCCCTGCTCCAGTCGACTTTGGAACGATCGAGGGCGACATCGGCGCCCAGTTCTCGGGCTTTCTCGGCTTTTAGTCGGTTTCCGGCCACTGCATAGACCCTGGCACCGGCGAGCTTGGCAATTTGAATCGCCATGCTGTTAACCCCGCCGCCGGACCCGACCACCAACACTGTTTCACCGGCCCTCAGGCGGGCCCGGTGGATCAGCATGTGCCAGGCGGTCAGGCTGACCAAAAGCGGCGCTGCGCCAGCAGGGAATTCAAGACCGTCAGGCTTGGCGGCCAGGTTTGCGGCCGGTACCGCCAGATATTCGGCCGCGCCGCCGCGGGTGTGCTCCCCGATAACGTGGTAGCCGGGGCTCAGCGAATCCTCTCCGCGACGGGTATATTCGTCGGCAGCCAGACTGATACCGGGGTCGACGATGACGGCCTGGCCGACACGCCAACCGGTGACGTTTCGTCCGACATCGACGATTTCACCGGCGACATCGGCCCCGCACCAGTGCGGCATGTCGAGCTTCAGGCCCGGCCAGCCCCGACGCACCCAGATATCCAGATGATTCAGAGCGCAGGCTCGAACCCGCACGACCACATCATCGGGACCCGCAGACGGGTCGGCAACGTCACCATATTGGATGACATTCAGGTCTCCGTGTTCTTCGAAATAGAGTGCTTTCATTTCAATGATGACAGCAGGGGTTTAGGCACCGACGTCCAGGCCGGCCTGGGCGAAGATTGGCATCAGAAAGGAAAGGCTTTCCCGTCCGGCCTCCACGGGTGTGTCGACGTAAGGATAGAGTTCAAGGCTGATATCGCCGTGATATCCAAGTCGCTTCATGGTGTCGAAGACATCGATGAAGCGGATGTCGCCGTGCCCGGCAATCAGATGGGCATGCAGACGGGAGGGAGCGATATCTTCGATATGAACATGACCGATCCACTCGAAGAGCTCTTCGAACGCCGTAGCCGGGTTTTCACCGGCGCAGTAAAAATGACCGATGTCGAAGTTCAAACCGACGGCATTGGATTTGATATCCTTGATGAACGATTTGAATTCCGGTGTGTTTTCCATCAGCAAGTTCGGCTCTGGTTCGATCAGGATTTTGATGCCCAGTTCCTCTGCCAGAGGTATTACGCGTTCCAGGCCTTTATGGAACAGCCTGACGGCCGTTTCACGGGAAATTCCGTCGGTTAGGGGGCCGCCCGGCGGTACGGAAATATTTTCGCACCCCAGGAAACGGGCGACCTCAAGGCTGTCGAGCGTATGACGAATTCGGACTTCGCGCCGTTTTGGGTCCGCTTCGATCCATGACGGCAGGTAGGTGTCGCCGATGGCAAACAGGGTGAAACTGTTGATATTGGTAATCGCGAGACGGTGGCGTTCGAGAAGCTCTTTGAGTCGGACCATCTTATTCTCGTCAAAATCGGGCGGATAGAGATGAGGCCGGTCCCCCATGATTTCGACCCCGCGGAAACCGAGTCCGGCAATTTTCTCAACCGCGTCGAACAGATCGGATTTGACGAACGCGTTGGTGCTGTAGCCGAATATCATGGGCGCTCCTCTGCTTTAGACACAGCGGATGACATCTTTTTCTCACAGCGACGTTCCAACAGATCCATGCTGTTGAGCTGCTCCTGGAAGGTCCGGGGCGCCTTCGGTCCGACCGGTTTTTTGAAGTAGAATCCCAGTTCGGGCACCGGCCCGCTGTGGCCGGCCAGCTGCAGCGCGGCCATCCAGCGGCCGAGGTCAAGCGCCATCGGTGCGGCCAGGATGGAATCCCGGCCCTGTAAGTTGAGACGGATGCTCATCGGCAGGTCGAACAGCCCCCTGAAGTCAATGACATCCCAGGCCTCTTTGGCATCTCCCCGCGGCGCGTAGTAATCGATGTGAACCTTATGGGTCGGTGTACTGTAGCGCCCGCCGACCGGGTAGCCGAGAATGTCGTCGAGCAGGTCGGTTTTGTTGGCGACTTTACCTGCGGCTCGTTCAGGCTCCATCAGATTTTTTCCATCCGCATTGCCGAGGATGTTGAGGCTGTACCATCCGTCGACCGTCAATCTCCGGGCCTTCAGGGCCGACGCCAGAACCACTTTGAGGTAGGTTTGACCGGTCTTGCCGTCGCGTCCGCACAGCGGCACCTCCCGCTTGACGGCTTCTGTGACGAGTACCGGTATCTCGACGGCATTGGGTGTGAAGTTGACCACCGGAACACCTGAGGTAACCGCTGCCAAAGCGTAGGCGAGGTCAGGCATACTGCGGTTACCGGCGGTTTCATAGAGTTCCGACAGGTTTCGGCAGTGATCGAAATTATTCAGGGGAGCGGCGGGAAGCAGGTTGATGAGAACCGGTAAGCACCTGTCATGCGCCTTTCGAAATTCTCGAATGTCGGCTGCCAATTGTTCTACCTGGCCTTGCAGGTTTAGGCCCGGCGCCGGGGCCGCCTTGACCGCTATTCGATCCAGTTGGTCGGCATGGAGACGGCAAACAGGCTCCGGAACGACGCCCTGACACAGGGCCGATGACGTCAGGGATTGCGGGTTATTGTCCCAGCCGGCGATCTGCGTCTCTTCAACTGCTGAGAGAAACGTGAATTTGCCTTGGGTTGTCAGGCTGGGCATGACGATTTCAGGCGTCCTGCGGCAGGCTGTAACGGCGATCGCCAGCGTCGATGCGATCGCACCCTTGGCCCCGGCAACAAGCAGCAAAAGAGGGCGTTTTCCTGGTAAACCGGTGTTTGTCATGAACCTTAACTCCAAGTCCTGACGATACTGCAAGATATGATTGTCGACGTGTCAGCTTTCAGCCGCAATAGTCCTTTCTGTCAGGCAGCCGAACGATTGTTCGAGGTCATTTATACGCGTCTCGAACTGGGCTCACCACGGAATTGTCGAGATTTAAAGCACCTGGGAGCCACTAAGCGTTGAGCGACCTGAACCACGGTTATGAGAAAAAAGAACTATTACAAGTTAAGGACCATGACTGTCAAGCCAGTTCTCGCGAACGCAATTGACGGAAACAATATTCACGCGGCCGTTTTTCTGGATCCGAAACTGAAGGTAAAACAGAATCGATTTGAGTTTTGATGTTGCAGGGGGATACCGGCAGGAGCGGCGATAAAACACTACTGCGTCCCGCCGGTGCGTCATATAAAGGGACTTTAATTGTCCGATATCAAGAAGCCGTCTGAGATCTGCAAGACCCGGCCGGCGAAGGCAGCACAATCCGGGCTGTGGGTGACCATAACGATGGTCATTCCACCGTCGTTGAGCTGCCGCAGCAGATCCATGATTTCCAGGCTGGTCCTGGTATCCAGGTTTCCGGTGGGTTCATCGGCCAGCAGAATCGGCGGCTCGTTTACAATGGCCCGGGCAATGGCGACCCTTTCTTTCTCACCGCCGGAGATCTGGTTCGGCAGACGATGGCTCTTGCTCTGGAGACCGACGGCTGCCAGGGCGGACTCGGCCATCTGCCGCTTTTTTTTACCTGAGGCTTTGATGATCGCCAGCGGCAGCATGACGTTTTCGATAACCGTGAGGTAGGGCACCAGATGAAAGCTCTGAAAAACGAACCCGAGAAACTCCCGACGGAAATCGGCGCGCTTTTCGGACTTCAGGCGGTAAATGTCGATGTCGTCCACCACGAAACAGCCTGAGGTGGGCGCGTTCATCGCTCCCATGACCGACAGGAGAGTCGATTTGCCGGATCCCGATACCCCCATGATGCCGACAAATTCCCCTGAAGAGATGGTGAAATTCATATCGGAAATGGCCGTGACGGTTGCCTCGCCACTGCCGTATTTTTTGACAAGATTACTGGCTAAGATGTAACTCATTGTTTTCTCCAAGGATATAGATTTTTACAGGGCTCTGAGTGCGTCATTGGGGTCCATGCGCGCGGCCATCAGTGCCGGGTAAGCGCTCGATGCCAGACCGATGACCAGCGCCAAACCGAATGAAAAGGCGGCCAGTCCGGGGCTGACATTCAGGTGGACCATGCGATCTTCGATAAACAGCCGCAGCCCCGCCGAAGTGGCGGCAAAGCCGGCCGCATAGCCTATCAATCCTGCGAGCACCGAAACGATGCCGGCTTCCAGGAAGACGATCCGCATGACGTGGCTCTTTCGAAAACCGATCGCCCGGAAGATGCCGATCTCCTCGGTCCGTTCCCGGACGCTGCCCATCATGGTCACCAGCACCACCAGAGCACCGATCAGGATGACCACGCCCGAGACCCCGTAGCTGAACTTTCTGAAATGGGCCAGGGTTTCCATGCGGCCCTTGACCACCTGCTGAATTGCCATGACTTTGGCACCGGGCAACGCCTCGGAGATCTGCTGCACCATGTCGTCGATGGGACAATTCTGGCAAAGTGCCGCGACCTCGGCCATCGATACCCGGCCGCTTTTTTCCAATATTTCTTGGGCGGTGGCCATGGTGGTGAAGAGCAGCTGGTCGTCCTGGCTGCCGGTCGGACGCAGAACGCCCGACACGAGCAGCTGTCGGCCCTTGATGTTGACAGGGCTGCCGGTCTGCAGGTTTAGAACACGTGCTGCCTCCGATCCCGATAGGACACCTTCGGCCTCGGGAAAGACGCCGTCAACGACCCACCAGGGTTTCAATATCCGGGCGGTTTTGAAGTCGACGCCCGAAAGCAGGACCCGATGGGTGTCAATTTTAACGACGCCCAGAACCAGCGGTCCCAGCGCGGCAATGTTGCGGTAATTCTTAATTGAGTTCACCCGGGCAAGGTCTGTCTCGCGGATTTCCTCCATTTCAAAAGAGACCCCGCCCAGCGAGAGACCGCCGTAAGTGAGCGGCAGACTCTCGGCACGGGGAACGATCAGGATATTGGCGCCGTACTTTTCGAGTTTGTGGTTGATGTCGCCGGTCATGGCCTCGACGAAGCTGATGACGGCGACGACTGTGGCGATGCCGATGGCGAGTCCCGCCAGAACGAAGGCGGCCTTGCCCTTGCGGCGCATCAGGTTACGGACAGCGATTTGTTTCAGCGTCATGACTGTGCCTTTCCGGTAAAATCAAAATACTGTTTTCCTTCCAGAATATCCTGTGCCAGAATCACGACTTGCTCGCCTTGAAGAGATCGCTTGAGGGGCGCCGGGTTGCAGCCGCCCTGAACCTCGTTGACCAGCACCGAAGCGAACCGGCGGCCGCAATTGCGGCAGACCATGACGTCGTCGTCCTGATAGTAGCCTTTACCGGCCGGCCAGCAGACATCACAAGCGTCGAAAGCGGCCCGGATGACACCGTCCGAGCTTTTGAGAATGAAATAACGAATGGTCAGGTTCGCGTGCTTGAGTTCGAAATGACGGGCGCGACCATCGGCAAACATGCTTACCGGGTAGCTCATTTGATCACCGGCCTTTTCCGCCGACACTTTAGATTCAACTGAGACCGCGTTGCCGCCGCCCTTATTTAACATCAGATAAACCCCGGCGCCGGCGATAACCACGGCGCAAAGAACGAGTATCAACGGTAAACGGTTTTTTTTATCGTTTCCAAGAATGGCCGCCTTTTTAGCGGCACGGACATCCGATTTGCTCTTTGCTTTTTTACCCATTTTTACGTCCTCCCGGTCCTGCTTGCAAACAGGACCTGTTTTAAAGATTCAAAGTTGGTTGAAAAAAACCTCGGCCGACGGTTCCGCCTGAAAATGCGAAAGATTGCGCAATTCAGAGTCGGAGACCCATCAGTTTTTCCGTTGAACATGAGAATGGCCAACAGATTGATTCGGTCGATGACTGTAAAGACGCGAAATTGCTGGTTTAGACCGAATTATCCCGTTTCCGGATTGAGGCGTTTTAACAGAGAAAAGTCAGGGTGGTGAGATAGATGGGTACTTTAAGGATGGAGGGGCAATACAGAACGGCCGACGCACTTGTTGTCCCAAGGCTGTTTGCCGGCGTAGCTGCCATATCGGTGCGGCCGGCGGTTACATCATGGTGATCGTGCTGGTGCGGCCTTAAAAGTGCCGGCGGCGATAACCGCTGCTCTGGACCACCGGTATATTCACAGGGGAAAGCCACCGTATCAGAGCAGCAACAACAGGGGGCCGTGGCCGTGATCTTCGGTGTGTGGTGAGAATTTACGGCCGCACTGCTGTCCATACAACATGCGGCACTGCAGACAAAGAGAGCGGAGCTGCTGTTGGCAAAAATCCCCAAGCCGAGTATCACGGCCAGAGAAATGGTTAGTGTTTTTATAAGAACGGTATGATGTTTTGAAATCATGGAGGTATCTTAGGAATATTAACGTCGCTTATTGGCGAGATACTAGAATGAGTTCCAATTATTGTCAACCCTAATTTGCTTCCGTCCACAAATAGCCCTGTTCCGAAATTTTGGTGTCAAAAAAGACAAGGGGTGAAAACTTTTAAATTTCGGTGAAAAATTGCAAATCGTAAATAACAAATACCCAAAGCAGGCCTTCGGCCGTAACCAAATTAGTGTTCAGGTTTCGGGTTTCAGGATTTGGGGTTTGCTGACACCTGACACCTATAACCCTATTCCCGATGATTCAAGTGGTTTCACTTTAACGACCCATCTTCGCATCTTGCGGGGAAGTTACGATCTAAGACTCTAATTGATCGGTTCCGGGTTCAAAGTTTACAACCGATGGATACCGATATGCAAGTCTCGACTTTACAAACCGCTCAGAGTCTTTATATTCTTAAGCATTTCAAACCGTTTTTATTTACATTCATTTTAGGCGGACGAAAGGAAGGGCATGATGAGGTACGATTTTAACGCAGATGAAATTTTTGAGATGGCCGAACAGATGGAAAGAAACGGCGAGAAATTCTACAAGAGCGCAGCTGCCACGATCGGCGACGAAGCGCACAAAAAGCTTTTGCTGGAATTGGCTGCGATGGAAGTTGACCATGAAAAAACATTTAAAGCCATGCGCAGCGATTTAAAAGCCGCCGAAAAATCTGCCACAGTTTTCGATCCCGAAGGCGAGGCCGCTCTTTACCTGCGCGCCCTGGTCGACACCCGCGTCTTCTTCGAAAAAAAGGTCGATGTTTCCTCGATGGAGAAAATTTTAAAAGCCGCCATTGAAGCGGAAAAAGATTCAATCGTTTTCTATCTCGGCATGAAAAATGCCGTACCGGAGAAATTCGGTCAGGATCGAATCGAGGGAATTATAAAAGAGGAAATGGGGCACATCCGATTGCTGAGCCGGGAGCTGACCCAACTGAAAAAGTAGATGGAACGATAAATCAGAAACTGTCACTCCGGAACCTTTCCCTGTATCGATATGTCTTCCAGACCTGCGCGGTTCAGAATCCGAATGTTCCGGCCGCTGACTTCGATCAATCCCTGGCCGGCCATTTTGGCGAAGATGCGTGACAAGGTTTCCGGGATCGTGCCCAGTAGACTGGCCAGCTGTCCCTTGGAAATCGGCAAGACCGCCCCTTCGGGATCCTCCTGTTCGTCTGCCAGTAGCAGGAGATAGGATGCCAGGCGGCCCGGCACCTCCTTTAGCGACAGGCTTTCAACTTGAACCGCGAACTGGCGCAGCCGCATCGATAGCACGGCGAGCATTTTCAGGGCCAGCGACGGGTTGCGGGATATGAGGGCCACAAAGGCATCCCGGGGAAAAAACAGTAAGCGGCTGTCAGCCAGCACTTCCGCATTGGCAGGAAATGATCGCCCCGCAAACACGGCCACTTCACCGAACGGTTCTCCCGGACCGATGATGTGAAGGATCTGCTCCTTGCCGTCCGGTGCAAGCTTAAAAACCTTTATCAGTCCGTCGATGACGATGTAGAAACCGTTGCCCTGATCTCCTTCGAAAAAGACCGATTCCCCCTTGGTGAAATCCCGCTTGACGGCAATCTGACGAACTTCTTCCAACTGGGCAGGCGAAAGGCCGCTGAATGCGGATATATTTGCTATAATTTCAATTACTTTTTTCATAAACACCTTTTTTGCGACATACCACCGGTTTTTGACCTATGTCAATGCATATCACCGTCGACTGATATAAAAATCGATTCACCGAGGCAAAAATACGATTGGTTGACTTAAGTCAATGCATGGTCACATGCCAGTGATTATGTTGTCCTCAAGAATTTAGCGGCGAAAGCATATTCGATTTTTTTAAACCCCAAGAATAAGGAGAAGGATCATGTTTTGTTTTCAGTGTGAACAGACGTCAAAAGGCGAAGGCTGTACGAAAATCGGCGTATGCGGCAAGAAGCCCGAAGTTGCGGCTCTTCAGGACCTGTTAATCTATGCCATCAAAGGCCTCTCACAGTATGCGGTCGAGGGCCGCAAAGTCGGGGTCATTGACCTTGAGGTCGACAGGTTTACCTCCAAGGCACTTTTTTCGACCCTCACCAACGTTGATTTCGATCCGGCCCGCTTCGTCGAACTGATCAATGAAACCGTCAAACACCGGGAAGCCCTCAAGGAAAAGGTGCGGTCTGCCGGCGGAAAAACCGGTTTCACGGAAGGCCCGGCCGTTTTCAAGCCGGAAAGCTCATTGGAGGCAATGGTAAATCAGGGTGAAAAAGTCGGTGTAAAGTCGGACCCGGATATCAATCCCGACATACTGTCACTCAAGGAACTTCTGGTTTACGGGCTCAAGGGCGCGGTTGCCTACGCCGATCATGCCGCCATCCTGGGGCAGGAGGACGAACGGGTGTACGCTTTCATGCACGAAGCTCTGGCGGCCACCTTGGACGGCTCGCTCGGTGTCGAAGAAATGGTCGGCCTGGTGTTGAAGTGCGGTGAGATCAATCTGCGGGCCATGGAGCTTCTGGATGCGGCCCATACCGGCACTTACGGCCACCCGGTTCCCACCCCGGTCTCTCTGGGCGCTAAGAAAGGCAAGGCCATTCTCGTGTCCGGGCACGATCTCAAAGACCTGGAGTTGCTTCTGCAGCAGACCGAGGGAAAAGGGATCAATGTTTACACCCACGGTGAAATGCTGCCCTGCCACGGCTACCCCGGATTGAAAAAATACCCGCACTTCTTCGGACACTACGGGACGGCCTGGCAGAACCAGGCCAAAGAATTCGCCAAATTTCCCGGGGCTATTCTGATGACCACCAACTGCATTCAGAAGCCGCAGGAGTCGTATAAAGACAACATTTTTACCACCGGTCTGGTCGGCTGGCCGGGGGTTGCCCATGTCTCCAAGGATTTCACCCCTGTAATCCAAAAGGCGCTAGAAATGCCTGGATTCACAGAGGATGTCGAGGGCAAGAGTGTGCTGGTGGGTTTCGGCCGCAACGCGGTTTTGGGTGTTGCCGACAAAGTCATCGAGGCGGTCAAGAATAAGGCCATCCGGCATTTCTTCCTGGTGGGCGGCTGCGACGGCGCCAAACCGGGCCGCAGTTATTACACCGAATTTGTTGAAAAAGTGCCCGAGGACTGCGTGGTTCTCACCCTGGCCTGCGGCAAGTTCCGCTTCTTCGACAAAGACCTGGGCGACATCGGCGGTATTCCCCGACTGCTGGATATCGGGCAGTGCAACGATGCCTATTCGGCGGTTCAGATCGCCGTGGCTCTGTCGAAGGCGTTCGATGTCGGCGTCAATGACCTGCCACTCTCGATGATTCTGTCCTGGTACGAACAAAAAGCCTGCGCCATCCTTCTGAGCCTGCTTTACCTCGGGATCAAAGATATCCGGCTCGGGCCGAGCCTACCGGCTTTTGTGTCTCCCAACGTACTGGATGTACTGGTTAAAAACTTCAACATCATGCCGATCAAAACGCCGGACGAAGATCTGAAGGCAATCCTCGGCTAAATTATTACTGCAGGGGCGTTCCGGACGTTTTTGCTGGAATCCGAAATGCCCCCAAACGACACGACGATCTAAAGGGGGAAACCCGCCATGAAATGTCCGGGTCAGGATACGCTCTACTGGAAGCCGGGTGCCATCTTCGAGGTGAACTGTCCGAACTGCGACCGACAGGTGGAATTCTTCAAGGATGACACCTCCCGTAAATGCAACCATTGCGGGCACCGTTTTGTGAATCCCAAGATGGACTTTGGTTGTGCGGCTTACTGCCAGTATGCCGAACAATGCCTGGGAACCCTTCCAGAGGAAGTTCGGGCGCAAAAGGAGGACCTGCTCAAGGATCGGGTGGCGGTGGAGATGAAACGCACTTTTAAACGTGATTTCAAACGGATCGGTCAGGCCACGCGGCGCGCTCGCTATGCCGAACGCATTGCCGGAAAAGCGCGCGGTACGCTCCCGGTCGTGCTTTGTGCCGCCTATCTGCGGGATATCGGCGCCCCGCAGGCCATGAAAAAATTTGGAGACACGGCGGAAGACCATTTGGAACAGGAAAGTCCGGTGGTTGCCAGAGAGATTCTCACCGCATTGCAGGCGAAAGATCCGCTCATCGATGCTGTTTGCGCCATTGTCGGTCACCATCTTGCCCCGGGTTCGGACGCGCCACCGGATCACAAGATTGTTTACGATGCGGACTGGGTGGCACAGATGGAAGAACGTATCAAGTCGCAGCCACTGGATGACGGTCAACTATCCGACCGGATCGAAGCAGAGTTGCTGACGGCAGCGGGCAAAGAAGAGGCGCGCGCTGTTTTGCTAAGATAGGATGCACAAGGGGAAAGGGAAATCAGAAAAATAGCGCGGAGGTGGACTTTGTCAGCCGCAGAAGTGACGGCGCAGACCTGCCACGCCCTGGGTGTGATAGAAACAAAGATGCGGTCAAGGATCATTCCAGGATGGCCAATAGAGAGGGTATACCATGAAAGTCAAACGTAAAATCATACAGATCGACGAAGAAAAATGCGACGGTTGCGGACAGTGCGTTCCGGCCTGCGCCGAAGGTTCTCTCGAGCTTGTGGACGGCAAGGTGAGAGTGGTGTCCGAAAACCTGTGTGACGGCTTGGGCGCCTGCCTCGGCGAATGCCCCAACGGGGCGTTGAAAATTATCGAACGCGAGGCCGAGGAGTTTGACGAAGAGGCGGTTGAAGAATACCTGGCCGAAAAGGAGAAACAGGAAAAATTGCAAAACCGCATGATCGGCGGCGGGTGCCCTTCGGCTCGCATCCAGCAGTTCGATCGCGTGACGTCTTCTGAGAGCCCTCGACCCTCACCGGTCGAAGCAGAGGACCGATCCGCCCTAACGCACTGGCCGGTGCAGATTCGCCTGGTGCCGCCGACCGCCCCTTTTTTGAAAGGCGCCGAACTTCTGGTTCTGGCGGACTGCGTGCCGGTGGCCTTTCCAACGCTTCATCGCGATTTTCTCGAGGGCAAAGCCGTCATGATGGGCTGCCCGAAGTTCGACGATGCCCAGAGCTATATCGACAAGTTTGCCCAGATTTTTCGAACGGCCGGAATCAAGAATGTCACCATCGTTGTGATGGAAGTTCCGTGCTGTTCCGGCCTGCCCATGATCGTCAGGAAAGGCCTTGAGGCTTCCGGCCAAACCATTCCAGTGGAAGAGATTGTGGTCAGTACCAAGGGTGCCATACTGAGTCGGGCGGCCGCTATCAATTGAGAATGATGCTCAAAATAGTCTTTACAGTGCCATTGAAATATGACAATTAATAATTTTCATATTGCTCAGAGCGTGCAGACCCATCGTCCTTTTTCAAAACGGGCGTTTACCTTTAACCTCAATCCATGAAGAGGAGGAAAAGCATGGCGGAACAATTGCAGGTTTACAAATGTGAAGCTTGTGGAAACATCGTCGAGGTTCTGCACGGCGGCGAAGGTGAACTGGTGTGCTGCGGGAAACCGATGGTCCTGATAAAGGAGAACACGGTTGATGCGGCCAAGGAAAAACACGTTCCGGCTATCGAGAAAGTCGAGGGCGGATACAAGGTCAAAGTCGGCAGTGTGCCGCACCCCATGGAAGAAAAGCACTACATCGAGTGGGTGGAGTTGATCGCAGACGGTAAAGCCTACCGACAGTTTCTTAAACCGGGCCAGACTCCGGAGGCGATTTTCAAGATCGACGCCGCCAGCGTGTCGGCGAGGGAGTACTGCAATCTGCACGGGCTCTGGAAAGCATAATCAACCCCCAATTGCCGGTTTCCTCGTTGGCATTTTCATACAGGAACCGGAACCGTTGCAGACGCGTATCGTCGCTAACGGGCATCTGAACTCCAAAAAAAGGAGGTGATGGCCATGCCAAGTTGGAAATGCCACAATTGTGGATATACGTTTGATGCCGATAAACCGCCGGACACCTGCCCGTCCTGTAAAGAAAAGTGCGAATTTCTGGACAACTCCTGTTACACGCCCGACTGCCAGGCGGATGGGGTCGATAAACGGATAAAGTAAAAGGAGAGGCGAACATGGCGAAGGCGCTTGTCGTGTATACTACACGCACCGGTGAGACTCAGAAAATAGGCGAACTGATTGCGGAAGGGATTCGAATTTCCGGTCATGAAGCCACGCTTGCCAGCGACAAGGAAATCAAGAAGACCTCCGATCTCGAAGGGTATGATGCCTATGTCTTCGGCTCGGCAACCTACCACGGCGATCTGATGCAGGGCATGAAGACGCTCCTGTTTCTGGCGGAAAAAGCCCAACTCGATGGGAAGATCGGCGCAGCTTTCGGTGCGTTCGGATGGAGTGGCGAGGCGCCGGGACGTATTTACGGAACCATGGAAAACATCTTTAAAATGAAGATGGTCAAAGAACCGCTGATGCTCAAATCCAGTTCACTCGGAGGCGGCCTGCAGATGGCCCAGGATTATGGACGCCAAGTGGCCAAAACGATGGCGTCCTCTTGATCGAGCCAAGCGAAACTGAAAGGAGATCGCTATGCCCACGACACCTCAGCATTGTCCCGGTTTTACAAGTTTAAAAAACCTCAAGTCGTTTATGTGCAAGTGCCCTGCGTGCGGCGCCGAAAAGGAAATCTTTTCCGATGAATTCGACCGGACGCATAAATGTAACAAATGCGGTAAGGAAATCGATTTTACACAGTGTACTCTGGAAGGGGGAGCCGGGACAACGGAACCCGCGTAAGGCCCGCTCGGCGAAGCTTCGCTTGCTGACGATGTCGAAAAAATGGTCGGTTGACCAAAGCCGCTCCTGTGGGACGAAAAAACATGCTGGTTTTAGGCTTACAGGGCAGTCCGCGAAAAAAGGGTAACACCCAATTTCTTCTGTCGACGCTGCTGGATGAAGCTGAACGACTGGGGGCGAGGACTCAAAAAATTGAGGTCGCCAGCCGCAACATCCTTCCGTGTAAAGAACTCGTCGTCTGTGAGAAAAAAGGGTTTTGCCCCATCGATGACGACATGAAGCACGGCATTTATGCACTGTTGCGTGAAGCCGATGTCATCCTGTTGGCCAGTCCCGTGTTTTTCTACAACGTGACAGCCCAATTGAAAGCGCTGATCGATCGTTGTCAAACCCTCTGGGCACGCAAATACCGGCTGAAGTTGGCCGATCCAGCCCAAAAATACCGCCGCGGATTTTTACTGGCGGCCGGTGCTACCCGGGGGCGGAATCTTTTCGAGGGTCTGAAGCTGACCGCTCAATATTTCTTCGATGCCGTCGGCGCCGAGTTTGCCGGCAGCTTGACATATCACGGTATTGAAGGGCCCAAAGACATGCAAAACCATGCGACGGTGCGTGATGACATCAAGCAAGCCGCCCGGGAACTGCTCGAATCGTTGGCAAACCGCCGGAAAGTTCTGTTCGTTTGCCGGGAAAACGCCTGCCGCAGTCAGATGGCCGGTGCATTCGCCCAACACTATGCCGGAGACCGCATGGATGTGGCCACCGGCGGCAGCCAACCGGCCGGCACCGTCAATTCGATCATGGTGGAGGTGATGCAGGAGAAGGGCATCGACATGGCCTTCCGCGTTCCGCAAACGATCGAAGCCGCTTTGGGAAACGGACCGCCGGCAACCATCGTCACCATGGGGTGCGGGGAAGCCTGCCCGCATGTCCCCGGTGCCCGGATGCTGGATTGGGACCTGCCGGATCCGTCAGGTCAGGATCTGGAGGCTATGCGCAAGGTCCGGGACCAAATCGAAGATAACGTGAGAAAACTTGTTCAAGAAATTCCGAAAGCGTAAACTGGGGGTTCACTCGAAAATAACATCATATTCTGGGGAGCGTCTCATCGCCCAAAATGGTGAACTTATTTTTTCGTGAACCTAAAAAGAGGCAACTGTCAATCAACACAAGGAGGTATGAAAGCATGGACAAATACGTATGTACGGTTTGCGGGTATGTTTACGATCCGGCACTGGGTGACCCTGACAACGGTGTGGCCGCCGGTACTAAATTCGATGACCTTGCCGATGACTGGGTTTGCCCGGTTTGCGGAGCGGGCAAGGAGGATTTTGAAAAAGAGTAACGACATATCTGCCATCGGTTGACAATACCCTGTTTCGGCAAAACAATATGATGCCCTTTTTATCATTGCCCTGCGGTGATGACGAAAAGGGCATCATTAGTTCGGCCTCGACCGAACCCAACGCCAAACAGCATCTGCCAAATAGAGGAAGTTGAAATGAAACCAATCGAAATCGCGCCAGGCATCTACGATGTGGGTGTCAATGACTGGAACATCAGTGATTTTCACGGATACTCGACACCGTTTGGAACGAGCTACAATGCCTATTTGGTCCTGGATGAGAAGATTGCGTTGATCGATACGGTCAAGAGCGGGTTCGCCGATGAGTTGCTTTATAACATTTCCAAGGTTGTCGATCCGAAAAAAATCGATCTCGTCATCAGCAACCACACTGAAATGGACCATTCCGGCAGTCTCGCACGCGTCATGCACCGCATTGGCGAGGACAAACCGCTCTACTGTTCCAAAATGGGTGAAAAAAATCTGCAGCGGCACTTTCACCGCAAGCTGAACTATCAGCCTGTGGCCAACGGGCAGGAGCTCACCATCGGTCGACGTACGTTTACCTTCTTGGAAACCCGAATGGTGCATTGGCCCGACAGCATGTTCACCTACCTGAAGGAGGACAGGATTCTGTTTTCCAGCGACGGGTTCGGGCAGCATTACGCCGGACACGAGAAGTTTGATGACCAGATCGGTGATGCCATTATGCCGCATGCTAAAAAATATTTTGCCAACATCCTGATGCTCTACGCCCCCCTGATTCTCAAGCTCATCGATAAGGTGACCGAAATGGGGCTTGGAATCGACATGATTTGTCCGGACCACGGGGTGATTTGGCGTAAAAACGCGTCGAGGATAATCGATGCTTACGGCCGCTGGAGCCGCCAGGAATCTAAGCCCAAGGCTCTTGTCATCTATGATACCATGTGGCACAGCACCGAGATGATGGCCAATGCCATAGCCTCCGGCATCAGCGCCGAAGGCGTGGATGTCCGGCCCATGTATCTGCGCAAATGGCACCGCAGTGACATCATGACCGAGGTGCTCGATGCGCGGGCCGTGGTGGTCGGCTCACCGACCCTCAACAACGGCCTGTTCCCTACGCTGGCCGACTTTCTAACTTACATGAAAGGCTTGAAACCGAAGAACAAGATCGGAGCCGCCTTCGGGTCCTACGGTTGGAGCGGTGAAGCCGTCAAGGTGATCGAAAAGGAGCTGACGGAGATCGGTATAGAGCTGGTCGAACCGGGTTTCAAAGTACAGTATGTGCCCGACGGCGAGACATTGGATGCGTGCTATGAGTACGGGCAGAAGATCGGCAGGGCGGTCAATGGTTAATCCGGAAACAAAATGCCCGATACCGAACGCCATCTAACCATGAAAATACCCGTTGTCGAATTGAGCGAATGCATTAAATGTGAGATCTGCGTTGAAGTCTGTCCGGCCGTTTTCAGGATGAACGATGCGGGTTACATCGACGTGGCGGATTTATCGTCCTATCCGGAACCCGAAGTTGAAGAGGCGATCAAGAACTGCCCGGCGGATTGTATTCACTGGGCCGAGATTTAATTTGATAATTCCCAGTAGCTCTCTACAGGGTCACCACAGATTCCCTCTCCCTGGGGAGAGGGTTAGGGTGAGGGGATAACATCAAACAGCTTTGATACCCTGCAGCTTGCTGCAGAGAGATTCATTCACTCGGACGTTGCAGTCACCAGCCGATTGGACCTTTTGCCGATCAATTTGCCATTCGGCTGGACAGTTTACCCGTCCGGCGGGTTGGCGGATGGAGCTCAAAATTTCGATTCGTTTCCAAGGAGGAGCAAATGAAAAAAGCCGCGCTGTTTGTTTTTAACGGGGACCCGATGTGTTTCATACATGTTTTGCTGAATGCTTTGGACCTGCAGTCGAAAGGTCATGAGGTGCGGATCGTGGTCGAAGGTGCGGCGACTAAACTCTTGCCGTCTCTTGCCGAAGCCGACAACCCGCTGCACGGGTTGTGGGAGAAGGCCAAAAGTGCCGGCCTCGTGGAAGGCGCCTGCAAGGCCTGCTCCCAGAAAATGGGAACCGCCGAGGCGGCCGGATCTCAAGGCCTGACCCTGCTCGAAGACATGAACGGCCATCCTGGTATGGCCCACTATCTCGAAAAGGGGTATGAAATAATCACCTTTTAAGCGGGAATCGATGCAACCTTCAGAACAAAAACTTACCCATCGCCAACTCAAAGGGATCGTCTACAAACTGTTGCAACTTCCGGATTTATGGCGCAGTGTCGAGCAGATCTCCCGTTTTCCCTTTCGCCAGGTGGTCAATCCGCTTTTCTCTTTTCTATACAGCCTTGACGAGCCTATTAAATGGCGGGCGGTGAGTGTCATGGGAGCGGTGATCGCCAGGTCGGCCGAAGAAAACATGGAATCGGCCCGCATTGTCATGCGGCGGTTCATCTGGAACCTGAACGACGAGTCGGGCGGCATCGGCTGGGGTTCTCCGGAATCCATGGGCGAGGCAATGGCCCTCAACCTGGCCCTTGCCGATGAATATGCCAGTATTTTGCTGTCATACATAAACCCGGATGGAAACTATCTCGAGCATGAGGACTTGCAGCCGGGGGTGCTCTGGGGCGTTGGACGTTTGGCCTACGCCCGGCCCGGGCATGCGAGAGATGCGCTCCCCTTTCTGCAACCCTATTTGGAATCGGACAGACCGGTTCTACGCGGTATGGCTGCTTGGATCGCCGGCGCGCTGCCATTCGACCGCACCATTTCTTTCCTTAAACCCCTTGAAAACGACACGGCGCATTTCAAGCGATATCAGGAAGGCGTCCTGGAAGAGGTGCGTATTTGCGATCTGGTTGCGAAACTGGTCAAGCGGTCGGATTAAAAACGTCTCTTTTATAGGCTTTAAGATAAAGGTTTTGGCAAGGCGAGAGGGAGGAGGCTGTATTGCAATACGCCGACGACCGATAACACAGTCAAAACCTTTATCTTTAAGTCTATAGCTATTGAACGCTGTAAAGCGAGTAGAGTTCACCGCGGGCGCGCTGAAGGTTTGAGACTGCGACAGCGTGGTCATAGAGGGCGGCAACGCTGCGGGTGCGCGTGGCGGTCAGGCCTACCTGGGCAGTCAGCAGATCGGTTATGCCGGCAACGCCTTCCCGATAGCGTACCTGGGTGATGCGCAGGGATTCCAATGCACTTTCGACACTCTTTCGGATCGTTTCCAACCGTTGCCACGACTCGGCAGCCTGAATTCGTGCACTCCGAAGATCCTGTTTTATTTTGATGCGAACATTTTCCTCGTCCTGCTGAGCCGCTCGCCATTCTGCTTCGGCCTTGCGGGTGGCACTCGAATTGCGAAAACCGGTGAAAATGTCCCATTCGGCCCTGAGTCCGACAGTGTAGCTGCCCTCGAAAGAATCCAGGTTACCGCTGTCCAGATCATAGGTCCCGTAGGCATTGAGAACCGGATAATTTTGGCGCTTTACCTTGATGTACAAAAGTTCCTTTGCCTGAGACATTTTCTGAACCAACTGAAGCTCCGGCCGGTTTTCGATCGCGTCGAAATCTTGTTCCATGACCGGCGGTGTCGAAACATTTTCTTCGGGTACCGGCAGGCTCTCGCGGGTGACAAAATCGTACCCGATGGCTGTGTTCAAAGCGACAATGGCCAGATCCACGCTGTTGCGGGCCCGGATCAGATCCTCGCGGGCCTGCACCAAAGCGACCTCAAGGTTTAACACATCGGTTTTTATCACCGTCCCGGCCTTGTATTTGTCTCGGGCCACCTGCAGGCTCTCTTCGAAACTGCGAATCGTTTCCTGCTGAACCGTCACATAGTCCAGGGCCTGCAGAATGCTGAAGTATCCGCGGGTGATCTGGTAGATCAACTCGTTGCGGATGGCGGCCAGCTGAAGATTGACAGCGTCCGCGCCGAGCGCGGCGCTCTCGGACATCATCTTACGTTGTCCGAAATCGTAGATTCGGTATTTGAGCTCGGCGGACAGACGCAGGTTGTCGGTGTTGCCCGGATCGTTGGGGTCGAAGGCAGGGGCCATTATGTCAAGGTTGCGCTGGTTGAGCTGCATCATGAATGCCTGGGTCGGGTTGTCCGTCACAACGTAGCCGCCGGCTACCGACAGCTGCGGGAAATAGGCGGAGTCGGCTTCCGAGATCATGGCTCGGGCTGCTTCGACCCGGATGGCTGCCGCATTGGCGTCGGGGTTCCGCTGAAGGGCTTCTCGGATGCACTCTTCGAGGGTATCGGCTTCCGCATGGCCGTTCAAGAAGATGAGGGCAAAAGCGAGACAGGCCCGAAGGATCGATATCGGCCGCACGAAACGGAGGCAACTATCAGACCTAAGAGCGATCTTCATAAGATCCCCTCTGTTCGAAAGGAAGCCGCATCATCCATGTTGAGCAATAGAATCATTTCCCCGTTCGAATAATATTAAAATGCGAAATGATGTCAATAGCTGTTTGAGGTTTTTCTCGAACAGGATCAGATTCAAGGAGGAAGCGTTTGATGATTTACCTTGACACGTCCTGATACGTTGTGGCACACAAAAGGTAGCTGTTTTATAGCTTGTTTCCGTCCTAAATGGCCCTTCCCGCAATATCGTCGCCGATTTCCTGGACCTTGAGAAAAATAGAGCGTTTATGGATCGAAAACCCAGTACCGACTTCCGGCAGTCCAATAATGGAGGCCAAGAGGCCGATTTTGAGCAAACAAAAGGACGAAAAAGAGAGACGCGACAGCGAGGAAACGCTGAGCGCATCATCCGGCAAGCGTCGGCTGATCGGTGACCGGGGCAGTCATTTTTTGAAGCGGATGGAGGGTGAGACCGGCGCCAACATTGCTGCCTGCTACCAGTGCGAGCGCTGCACCAATGCCTGTCCGGTCAGCTTCTACATGGATATCAAGCCTCACCAGGTGATCCGCTTCATTCAGCTGGGTTGGCGCGAGGAACTGCTGCGGTCCGCCACCATCTGGGTCTGCCTGTCCTGTGAAATGTGCACCACCTATTGTCCAAACGAAGTCGCCGTCGCCGAGACCATTCTGCATCTCCGCAGCCTGGCAGCGCAGTCCACCATTGCGCCGCGGGAAAAACAGCTGGCGGTGTTTCACCAGACTTTCCTCGATGAACTCCAGCGTTTCGGCCGGGTCAACGAGGCCTGGCTGATGGCGGCCTTGAACCGCAAACCCGGCATCCTCAAAGAAAAGATGCGCTCGGGCCAACTGAAAACGGAAATCGAGTTGGGGCTGACGCTCTGGCGCAAGGGGAAATTGAAACTGCTGCCGAAACGCTGTGAAGCCATCAAAGATATCCGGGCCCTATACCACAAACGGCAAGGTGATCGTTTCTGATGAAGCTGGCTTTTTACCCGGGCTGTTCCCTGGAAGGCATGGCCAATGACTATGCGCGTTCCATCTCGGCGGTGTTCAACCATCTGAACATTACGCTGGTGGAAATTGAGGACTGGTCTTGCTGCGGCGCGACTGCAGCTCACAGCCTGAGTGAAAATATGGCCGTGGTCCTGCCGGCCAGAAACCTCGCGGCCGCCGAAAAAATGGGGCTCGACATTGTGACGCCCTGCGCCAACTGTTTCAACCGGCTGCTGTTTTCCAAGGTTATGGTCCAAAAAAAGATCTTCGATGTTCCCTGGACGGTTGTCGGCAGCATTCAGGTTCACGAAATGACGCGTTTTCTGGCCCGGCCGGACATGGTCGAGCGCATCGAAGACCGCGTCCTCAAACCCTTGAAAGGTCTCAAGGTCGTCTGCTATTACGGCTGTCAGATGGTCCGCCCGCCGCGTCTGACCGGCTTCACCGACTACGAAAATCCGATGACCCTCGACCGGCTCGCGACCGCTGCCGGTGCCAAAGTGTTGGACTGGTCCTATAAAACCACATGTTGCGGTGCCAGCATCGGCATCGGTCGACGGGATATCCAGGAATCCCTTACCGCCCGATTGTTGGAGAAAGCACGACAAACCGGTGCCGAGGCCGTCGTGGTTTCCTGCCCGCTGTGTCAGGCCAACCTCGATCTCATACAAAGAGACAAGGCATCCGGGCACCTGCCGGTTTTCTACTTTACAGAATTGCTGCGCCTGGCATTCGAGGCTGAAAACGGATCTGCCGAGTGGTTCCGGATGCACATCGCCGACCCGGTTCCCTTGCTGAGAGCAAAGGATTTGCTGCGGTGAATGGTCGAAATGAAATGGAAGCCGACGTCGGCCGTGCGATTGGAAAGGTAATCGTCATCGGCGGCGGAATCGGCGGCATCCAGTGCGCTCTAGACCTGGCCGACACCGGGTTTTATGTCTACCTGCTCGACAAGACCCACACGCTCGGTGGGACCATGGCCGGCCTGGACAAGACCTTTCCCACAAACGATTGTTCCACCTGCATGTTTTCCCCCAAGCTGGTTCAAGCAGCCGGCAATCCCAATATCGAGATCATCCCCTCCAGCCGCCTGTTGGACCTTACGGGTGAACCGGGACGATTCACGGCCCGTGTCGAAAAACAGCCGCGCTTCATCAACGTTGACAAGTGTATTGCCTGCGGCCAGTGCGCGGAAAAGTGCCCCAAGAAGGTGCCCGATGCATTCAACGGAGAGTTGGGGTTCCGCAAGGCGGCGTTTCTGACTTTTCCCCAGGCCGTTCCGTTGAAATACGCCCTGGACGCGGAACATTGCCTTTATCTGACCCGCAAACGCTGCGGCCTGTGTCAGAAAATTTGCCCCACCGGGGCGGTCGAATTCGACCAGCAACCGGAAATGGTTGACCTCGAAGCCGGAGCCGTCGTGCTGTCGACCGGTTTCGAACCGGCGCTGACGGTTCGGGATGGAGAATACGGCTATGGTCGTTATCGCAATGTCGTCACGTCGCTTCAATACGAACGCATGCTGTCCGCCACAGGACCTTATGCCGGGCATCTGCAGCGCCCATCGGACGGCCGGTTGCCGAAGAAGGTGGCCTGGATCCAGTGTGTGATGTCGCGGGATGCGGCCCGCAACCGGCCGTTTTGTTCATCGGTTTGCTGCATGCACGCCGCCAAACAGGCCGTGCTGACGCGTAGTCACGACCCGGAGACGCAAACCGCCATCTACTTCATGGACATCCGGGCCCACGGCAAGGGGTTCGATGATTACATCGAACGCGCACGTCACGACCACGGCGTGCGGTACCAACGCTCCATGATCTCGCAGGTCTACCTGAATCCGGAAAACGAGAACCTGATCATCGAGACTTTCGACCATCACCTCAACCGCAAGGTGGAACAAGAATATGACCTTGTGGTGCTCTCAAGCGGCTTCAAACCCTCGAGCGGATCGAGCGCTCTGGTCAAGCGGCTGGGATTGACGACCAATCCTTTCGGCTTTCTGGCCGCCGACTACGACGAACCGGTGTCGACCTCGCGGGCCGCGATTTTCGTCTGCGGCGGCATCGAAGCGCCGAAGGACATCCCGGAGACCGTCATCCAGGCCGGTGCCGCTGCGGCGGAAGCGGCGGTGGTCATTCAAACCGGGCGCTATTCGGCCACCTTTTCCGCCGAGGCCATACCGGAAAGGGCCGCCGAGGGCCCACCCAGAATCGGCGTCTTCGTCTGCCACTGCGGGTCGAATATCGCCGGTGTGGTCGACATCCCGCAGCTGATGCAGCGGGTCGAGCGACTACCGAATGTGGCGTTGGCCACCGACTTCATGTTCACCTGTTCGGCCGAAACCCAGCCAAGGCTGATCGAGTTGATGCAAAAACACGAACTGAATCGCGTCGTGGTGGCCGCCTGCTCTCCGAAGACCCACGAACCGCTCTTCCAGGATACCCTCAGAAAGGCGGGCTTGAACCCGTATTTCTTTGAAATGGCCAATATCCGCAACCAGTGCTCGTGGATCCACAGCCAGCAGCCACAGCAAGCCACCGAGAAGTCTTTCCAACTGATCCGGGCGGGTGTTTCGCGGGCTCTGCGCCTGGAACCGCTGACCGATCAGACCTATAGCGTGGATCCCCGGGCGCTGGTCATCGGCGGTGGACTGGCCGGCATGAGTGCCGCGCTGACCTTGGCGGACCAGGGATTTTCGGTCTGCCTGGTGGAAAAAGATACTCACCTGGGAGGATTTGCCCGGCATCTCACCGAAACCTTGGAGGGGGATTCGCCCCAAAAACTGGTTCGCACCCTTGGAGACAGGGTCCGGCGACATCCCCTGATATCGGTTTATCTGAAGAGCTGCCTAACCGCCCACCAGGGTCATCAGGGGAATTTTCGCGGGACTGTCGAAACAAAAGACGGCGGCAATCATGAAATCACTTACGGGGCCGTCATCGTGGCTACCGGCGGCCGGGCTTACGAACCGCGGGAATATCTTTACGCCGAGGACCGGCGCGTGCTCTCTCAGATCGAATTGTCCCGCCGGCTCAAGGAGGACCCGAAGTGGGCCCGAGGTCTCAAGCGGGTGGTCATGATTCAGTGCGTCGGTTCCCGCAACGAGGAATTCAGCTTTTGCAGCCGCGTCTGCTGCAGCGCTGCGGTCAAAAACAGCATTGCCATCAAAGAGATCAACCCTGATGTTCAGATCGTGATTCTCTATCGCGACCTGAGAACTTTTGGATTCAAGGAACTCTACTATTTAAAAGCCCGCCAGATGGGCGTGATGTTCTTTCGCTTCATTCCCGGGGATCAGCCCCGGGTATACAACGATAGCGCCGAAAAGCTGATCGTGGACTTTACCGACCGCAGTTCGCACCAGGATTTTCGGGTGGAATCCGACTTGGTGGTGCTCAGTTCCGGGATGCGCCCTCACGCCGGTGCCGACCAGATTGCGCCGGTCTTGAAACTGCCGCGCGCCCAAGAGGGCTTTTTTCTGGAAGCTCACGTCAAGCTGCAACCCCTGGAATTTGCCTCGCCCGGTATCTTCCTGGCCGGTCTCGCCCACAGCCCCAGGTTCATTCCCGAGGCCCTTGCCATGGCCAAAGGTGCGGCCCAGCAGGCCGCCAAGATTCTCTGCAAAGAGATAATGAGCACGCCGGCAACCGTGGCCGTCGTCGATCCCGACCTTTGCGCCGCCTGCCTGGCCTGCGTGCGATCCTGCCCCTTTGCGGCACCCTTTATCACTTCCGAAGGGGTGTCTGAAATCCCCCCCGCCAAATGCCGTGGCTGCGGAATCTGTGTGGTCGAGTGCCCGGCCCGCGCCATCACCCTCAAACACTGCACCGATGAGCAGATTGAGGCCAAGATCGACGCCTTGCTCGAGTGATGAGGGAGCCCCTCCCTTGAAATGAGATGAGGCGGTATTATATAGTGCATATTCACGCATAGTTTGTTTTGTCTATTGTCGACCGCTGCCCGATACTTCAAGCTTGGGTACATAACACTGTATATCGGCAGTGTTGGTTTAGGTTTTGGATTTCAGGGCTTACCCGCCCGCCCATAATTCCAAATACCAAAATACAAGCACCAAAATACAAATAAATTCTAAATTACACTATCCAAATCTCAAATAAAATCAAAAACCAATAATACTCATTGGCAACCCCCCCAGTTTTGCCGGGGAGACTACCAGAGTTTGACAGTTCCAGAAGCTAATAAATACCTGAGACTTGGAAAAGGAGACCGATAAATTGAGGAAATTGCTGGAATCCGCAGCCGAGGCGGCTATCCAATACCTGGAGAAGATCGACGCACGAAAGGTAGCACCGGCCGCAGAAGCCGTCGATAATCTCGACCTTTTTCGTGAGTCGCTGCCGGAAACAACGGCAGCGCCTGAAACGGTGTTAAAAATTTTGAATGAACACGGATCACCCGCTACGATGGCAATGGCCGGTCCCCGCTTCTTCGGCTTTGTTATCGGTGGTGCTCTTCCCGTTTCTTTAGCCGCGAACTGGTTGGCAGCCGCATGGGATCAAAACAGCGCATTATATCAGGTGACACCTGCAACCGCTGTTTTGGAAGAGGTGGCGATCGAGTGGCTCGTCGACCTTTTCAAGTTGCCCCGCGGAACCGGCGGCGCTTTTGTTACCGGTGCCACCGTGGCCAACTTCACTGCCTTGGCCGCGGCCCGGCACGCGGTTCTCGCAAGGTCGGACTGGAATGTCGAGGCCGATGGGTTGTTCGGTGCGCCTCCCGTTACCGTGGTGGTCAGTGAAGAGTCTCATCCCACGCTCTTCAAGTCACTGGGGATGCTTGGATTCGGCCGCAGCCGTGTCGTCAAGGTCGCGGTCGATCGTCAGGGGCGGATGAGAGCCGATGCACTTCCCCCCATTTCCGGCCCGACGATCATCTGTACCCAGGCCGGCAATGTCAACACCGGCTCTTTCGATCCGATCGGCGACATCTGCGATATCGCTCACCGCAGTGGGGCATGGGTGCATGTCGATGGCGCATTCGGCCTTTGGGCCTCTGCTTCGCCAGTGCTTTGTCATCTGACAGAAGGCGCTGAAAAGGCCGATTCTTGGGCCACCGATGGTCATAAATGGCTCAATGTACCCTATGACAGCGGAATTGCGCTCGTGTGCGACCCGCACCCTCTTAAGGCGGCAATGGCTATCACCGCGGAGTATCTGCCGACATCGGCCCCCCACAGGAATCCGTCGGACTTTACACCGGAGCTATCCCGCAGAGCGCGTGGTATCGAGGTCTGGGCCGCATTGCGGCATCTCGGTCGAGGAGGTGTTGCCGATATGATAGAGCGGTGCTGCCGCCATGCGAGGCGTTTTGCAGACGGGTTCAACTCGTCGGGATATCGTGTGCTGAACAATGTCGTTTTGAACCAGGTCCTGGTCTCTTTCGGTAATCCGGAAAAGACAAAAAAAGTCATTGCCGGCATCCAGCAAGACGGCACGTGCTACTGCGGCGGCACGGTGTGGCAGGGGCAAGAGGCGATACGGATCAGTGTTTCATCCTGGGCAACAACCGAAGAGGATGTGGAGAAAAGTTTGACGGCGATGCTCAGGATCGCCGATAACATCGAGTGAACCTATCATTCCAATTCGGTGATTGGGGGTCAGGCGATGAATCGGGTTTACGGTATGCAAAAGGAGTTGGACGATATGGTTCAGGAGACGCAAATGGTGTTACAGAGATCAAAAGGCCAGAGGGTAGGATTATACAAAACGGCCATCCTGCTGTCTCAAATCACCGTCTTCTACAATCTGCTGGAAGGGCTCGTATCCGTATTTCTCGGCCTCGAAGATGAGACCCTATCCCTGCTCGGTTTCGGAATCGATTCTCTCGGTGCCGTCGCTATTTCTGTTTTTGCCTTCAGGGAAGGAAGGGAAGCGTTTGAAAAAGCCCGCGGCAAAAACTGTTCGTGTCACGACTAAGTTTTCACTGGTTATCCATGGTCAACCCACACAACCACGGGCCGGCGAATTACAATCGGGCGTTTGCGATCGGGGTCGTGCTGAATTTTGGCTTTGTCATTGCGGAAGTCATTTTTGGCCTTACAGCCGACTCGCTTGCCCTTCTCGCAGATGCCGGTCATAATCTGAGCGATGTCGCCGGTCTCTTACTCGCCTGGGGGGCAAGCGTATTAAGCCGTCTCCAACCGACCGCCAGGCGGACCTACGGCTATAGGAGTACAACGATAATCGCGGCGCTTGTAAATGCCGTCATCCTGCTGGTTGCGGTCGGCGGCATCGCGTTGGAATCGGTTCAGCGCTTCAAAAGCCCCGCACCGGCGGCAGGCGAGACGATTATTATCGTGGCCGCCATTGGCGTGGTCATCAACACGGTCACCGCGCTGCTGTTTTTTGCAGGCCGGAAAAAGGACCTGAACATACGCGGGGCTTTTCTTCACATGGCTTCAGACGCCGGTGTGTCCGTCGGTGTGGTTCTGGCCGGCATCGGTATCATGACCACCGGGTGGTTGTGGATAGATCCGTTGGTCAGCCTCATCATCGTGGCCATCATTTTGGTGAGCACCTGGGGGTTGCTCAAAGAATCGATGAACTTGGCGCTGCAGGCCGTTCCGGCCGGAATCGACACCGAGATGGTTAGCGACTATTTGTCCCGTCTTCCAGGTGTCACGGCTGTTCACGACCTGCACATATGGGCAATCAGCACAACTGAAACCGCCCTGACGGTCCATCTTGTCAAGCCTGATCCGATCGATGACGACGTCTTGATTACACGGGTGCGCCATGATCTCCTTGAAAACTTCGGCATCGACCATATGACATTGCAGTGGGAAAGAAGCGATTCGTTCGTGCAATGCGGGGCTGCCTGCGAACCCAAAAAAAATTAATAATGCTAGCCACATCAGATCGACATAGCGTTCTGGTCATCGAAGATGATCCCAATACGGCTGCTCTTGTAGCACTTTACCTCGAGCGTGAAAGTTTCAGGGTGTTGACGGCCGGTGACGGTAAAACCGGCCTCGCTCTGGCCGAGCAGCACCGACCGGATATGGTCATCCTGGACCTGATGCTGCCGAAAATGGATGGCTGGGAGATCTGTCGGCGTCTGCGGCGGTTTTCCGACGTGCCGGTCATCATGCTGACCGCCCGGGGCGAAGAGGTCGACCGGGTAGCCGGACTGACGCTGGGGGCAGACGACTATGTGGTGAAACCCTTCAGCCCCCGTGAACTGGTTGCGCGTGTTAAAGCCGTGCTGCGACGATCGTCCAAACCGGCAACCGAAAGGAAGAAGACACTCTCACACGCCGATGTGCAGCTGGATCTTGAAAAGCGCCGGCTCAGGGTCAAAGGGCGGTCGGTTGCCCTCACACCGCACGAGTATGCCTTGCTTGAGGCCCTCATGTCCGCCCCCGGTCGGAATTTTACCCGCGACGAACTGTTGAACAGGCTGTATCCCTTGGGCGAAGCCGTGGTGATCGATCGCGTGGTGGATGTTCACATCGGAAAGCTGCGGCAGAAAATCGAACCGCAACCGGCCCATCCGCGTTACATCCTGACGATGCGCGGCGTCGGCTACCGGTTCGTCGACCAGCAGCCGCATGAAGGAGAGACCCCGCCATGAAGCGGCATCTTATCCTCAAGCTGCTGGCCGTCAACCTGGCGGTGATCGGTTTCGTCATTATCGTCGTGTGGCTGTCGATCGACACCCTGGCCGCAGGCTATTTCGTCACCCTGATGGAGAAGTACCACATTTCCCCCGGACCCGCGCACGCCATGTTCGTCGGTGCGGTGCACCGCTATTTACTCTGGGCTTGCCTGGCGGCCGTGATTTTGGCCGTGGTGCTCAGCTTCGTGATGATGCGCAGAATCCTCGCTCCCTTGACCCGGATGACCGTCGTAACCCGCGAAATTGCGGCGGGCAACTTCGCCGAGCGGGTACCGGTCGGCACCCAGGACGAGGTGGGGCAGCTCGCGCAGGCCTTTAACCGGATGGCGTCAAGCCTTGAGAAGATCGAAAATTTGCGTCGCACCCTGATGATCGACGTAGCCCATGAACTTCGAACTCCCTTGACCAACATCCGGGGTTACCTGGAGGCTCTCACCGACGGCGTGCTGCCGCCGTCGGCCTCGACTTTTGTGTTGCTGCAGGATGAAACCATGCGCCTGGTCCAGCTCGTCGAGGACGTTCTCCAGCTTGCCAGGGCCGATGCAGCCCACGGCAGCCTGAACGTAGAACCGATCGACCTGAGTGCGGCGATCGATACGGCCATTGAAACATTTTTGCCCAGGTTTAAGCGGAAATCGGTCGTCGTGAAACGCCACGTCCCGCAGGGTCCTGTGACGGTGCCGGCCGACCGGGCTCGGATCGCCCGAATTCTGCGCAATTTAACCGATAACGCCGCCAGGTATACCCCGCAAAGCGGGACGGTGGACATCCGAATCGACGTCGATGCCGAGCAGGTGCGGGTCGGCTTCAGCAACGACGGCAAGGAGCTGATCACCGCTGACCTGCCCTACCTTTTCGAGCGGTTTTTCCGTGGGGAAAAGTCTCGGTCAAGGCAGCACGGCGGCGCCGGCATCGGCCTGGCCATCGTCAAGGAATTGGTCGAAGCTCACGGCGGCACCGTCGGTGCCGAACTGACCGACGGCAGAGTTCGGATCTGGTTTGCACTTCCCTTTGATCCGCATTAGCAGAAGAATCGACCTTGACGATTTAAACCTCGGAGAGGTTCAGGCTCAACTGTCGCTTTTCATTCATGGTGTGGCGAAATTGATTCAGAAAGTCGAGTTCAAAGCCAAGCCGCATCGGAAATCTTTACCCAATCTTTACAATATCTTTACGCCACCTTTAAAAATATGTCTTATTATTTGAATACGAAGAGCCTGATTTGTGGTGCTGGTTACCGATTGTGGTTTCAGGCAATCAGGGAAAACTCATGAACAGAATATCTGGAGGTGTTGCATGAAGAGAATATATATAACGCTTTTTGCCTTGATGATGGTTCTTTTCGGCTATTATCAGATCAAAAGCCCCGGCGCTAAAATGAATTCACAAGTGGACACCAAACCCGGCCCGACTCAGACCGCTGTTTTTGCCGGCGGTTGCTTCTGGTGCACCGAATCCGATTTCGAAAAAGTCGACGGCGTCATCGAGGCTATTTCGGGGTATACCGGCGGTGACATGGCCAATCCCACATACGAGCAGGTTTCATCCGGCGGCACCGGGCACGTAGAGGCCGTGAAGGTGATTTATGATCCGGCCAAGATCACCTACGAGCAGTTGCTCGACGTGTTTTGGCGCCACATGGACCCCACGGATGACGGTGGTCAGTTTGTCGACAGGGGGTCGCAGTATCGCGGCGTCATCTTCTATGCCGACGACAAGGAGCGTGGAATGGCCGAGGCTTCCAAGAAGAAGCTGGCGGCTTCGGGCCGGTTCGACAAACCGCTCGTCACCGAAATCCTCCCGCTGGGTGCATTTTACCCGGCCGAGGACTATCACCAGGATTACTACAAGAAGAATCCGATCCGCTACAGTTGGTACCGCTCCGGCTCGGGTCGCGACCAATTTCTGGAGAAGGTTTGGGGAGATGCGACATCGATGGTGAATCCGAAAGGAAAGGGACAAAATACGAAAGCGACAAAAGAGACCGGAATGACGGGAGGCCCGATGACGAATAACAATGAAAGCATTTCGCCCTTAGTGGTGAAAGCCGGCATGGAACCGGGTCAGATGACGGCGGCCAAGACCGACAGTGCTTACAAGATTCCAAGCGATGAGGAACTGCGCCGCCGGTTGAGCTCATTGCAGTATAAGGTCACCCGGCAGGACGCCACCGAACCGCCTTTCAACAACGAATACTGGAACAACCACGAAGCCGGTATTTACGTCGACATCGTCTCGGGAGAGCCGCTTTTCAGCTCGACGGACAAGTTTGAGTCCGGGACGGGTTGGCCGAGCTTCACCCGGCCGCTGGAACCGGAGAACGTGGTCGAAAAAACCGACCGGAGCTTTCTCATGGTGCGGACCGAGGTGCGCAGCAAGCATGCCGATTCACATCTGGGTCACCTCTTCAACGACGGCCCCGAACCCACCGGCCTGCGGTACTGCATCAATTCGGCGTCCCTGCAGTTCGTCTCTGCGGCGGACCTGGAAAAAGAGGGCTACGGAAAATACCGCAAGCTTTTCGAGTAATCGACTGTTAAACGATGCCGTAAGCGAGGGCCGATAACGGCATCGATATATCGAGTACCATATATAGAGGATTTTCCATGAAAGCCTGTTTTTCAATTCTCCTGGCAGTGATGATCGTCGGTACTTTTTTGTTCTCGTCTGTCAGCACAAACGCGTCGGGGCTTGTCGAAGCCGTCTTTTACGTGAAGTGATACGATGTCGGCAAATCCGCCCTGGAGGGGCTGCCGGGCGTTATAAACGTCACCAATGGTTTTCGAATGTTCCGGGAAATAAACACGGTGATATTCGATCCGCGCATACTGACGATAGACAAAATGGTTTCAGCATTGAAGGCGGCCGACACCTATGTCGGAATGGCGGATAAATAATTGATATCGATTTTTTTTCGCATTGTTTGTCCGCCGTCCGCAGATTGTCATAATGGAAAATTTTTTACCGGCATGGAAGACAAAACGCTAAGCATCAGAATAAACTGCAAAGTAAGTTTACTTTTTCTCGGAGATATTGCCAATATTATTGATAATCTGTTTTATCACTTTTTTATGGACCATGTTTGTGGTTTGTATCTCACTGTAGCGTCTGCTGTTGTTAATGGCTACAGCTACCAAACGGGCGGTCAGGTCCAACAATTCAAGGTCGTCGTTTGTGAAGTCCCCGCTTTTCTTGTTTAATGATTGAAGTGTGCCTGAACAATGCTCATTGTAATCAATCAAGGGGGTACAGATCATATTGCGCGTTCGAAAACCTGTCATATCATCCACCCCACTATAAAAACGGCTGTCACTATCGGTATCATTTACTATTGCGGGCATACGGTGTTCAAACACCCATCCCGACACACCGGATGATTTTGGAATACGGATTTCCTTCTTTTCAAGATCCTGGGATGAAAAAGAGGTGAGTTGTTGCTTCAATGGGTCGAATAAAAAAATCGATGACCTTTCGGAATCCATAAATTGGTTGAGTTTGTACATGGAAACTGCAAGTACCGCATCTATATTGCTCTCCAAGTCGAAAAGCTGTGACAGTTCCTTTGCCAGACGATAATGTCGGATCATGCTTTTTTCCATTTTCCCCTCCTCGCTAAAGCCGTCTTAAAATACGAGCATGGGTTCATGCTTATTCAGCAACTTCAATTTGACTATTCCAATTGAAATGTATCAATACAGTATCGATCAGTTTTGTCAATTGCTATGATGTGGGATTGAGTGGGGATAGGGTCTGATTGGTAGACACCACCTTTCGCATCTGACACCAATTTTCTTTTTTTAAGTCAAAAATTTAGCAGGCTCGTCATCTGACAGAAACTTCGAAAATGCAATCTTGACAATGTCGGTTGAAACCTAATTATGCGCAAGAGTAGCTATAGTCCTTTGTCAGCCCAATCGCTTTATGCAATACGGGTACGAGCTGTGGCGAAAACACATGAGTGGGACAGAAATAAAGGAGTTCAATGAAGCCATATTTTCGGAATTATTGGTTTCGACATACATGAGAAGCCACAAATCATCTCATGTTAGCCAAGAGGAAGTTTCATTGGCCAGCACCCGACCCTTGACCGGCGGACGATGCTGGAATTCCATCCGATCGATGATGACAAAAGCCGGACGAAGCGAAGGAGACAACCCCATGCGTCAATACGCCAGCGACATCGCATTCACACCCGCTGTCAAAGCAATCCAATCCAGAAAAGGCTCTCGATCCGCTTATTCGAAAGTCGAAAAAGGCCGGGGTTGGCAGACGAAGGTAACGCCCGAGCTGACGGATTTCTTGTCGGAAGTGGACATGTTCTATTTGGGAACGGCGAACGCCGAGGGGCAACCGTACATTCAATACCGGGGCGGATCACCGGGGTTCCTTAAGGTCGTTGACGACAAGACGCTGGGTTTTGCCGACTTCGTGGGCAACAAACAGTACATCACCCTGGGCAACCTCTCCGAAAACCCAAAGGCGTTCATTTTTCTTATGGACTACGCCCACGGCCGACGCGTCAAACTTTGGGGTAGCGCCCATGCGGTCGAGGATGATCCAATGCTAATCGATCAGCTTCGTGATCCTTCCTATCCGGCCGAGGTGGAACGAGCTATCTTGTTTACGATAGAAGCATGGGACGTAAACTGCCCGCAGCACATCCACAAGCGGTTTTCTCAGGCAGCTGTGGATTCTGTTGTCAAGCAGCTTCGATCACAGGTAAAAGAACTTCAGGCAAAGTTGGACAAGTTTGAAAGCAAGGAGAGCCCGTCGTGACGGAACGTGCAGGCAACCACGAAGAGTTTATGAGGCGTTGCATTCAACTGGCTCGGCACGCCAAAGTGCAGGGAAATACTGCGGTAGGGAGCGTTGTCGTTTTTGACGGAAAAATCGTCGGAGAAGGCGTCGAGCAATTGCCTGCCGGAAACATTCTGACGGGACATGCCGAAGTGCTGGCATGCCAGCAGGCCATCGAAACCCTGAAGGTTCGCAGACTGGAAAAGGCGACACTGTACACCACCGCCGAGCCATGCTTCATGTGTTCATACGTGATCCGACAATGCCGGATCGCAAAGGTTGTTTACGGTACCGAGACGGCGATGATCGGCGGCGTTACGTCGTCGTTTCCAATATTGACGACACTCGGTCTTAATGCTTGGAAGCCCGCACCACAGGTTATCGGCGGTGTACTTGCCGAAGAATGTCGTCGGCTTCACTCGCGCTAATTCTCGGCAGATGCCTAATCAACTCATTTTAAGCGAGGTAGCAGCTACTATGGTTCATTATTCTGCAATCGGCATCATGTGAATGGAATTGATAAAATGTATCTCAAAATTCTATGTTATTATGATGAGCTGCGATTATGGCAATCAAGTTCCTGTCTTAAAATCAACAAATTTGTGCAGCTGCTATTAATATGTACCGAGGCTATCTCTAATCGTTTTCAGATAGCCAAGACGTATATCAAACTAAGATCAACTGGGCTTAAAGCTCAAGGCAGTAACGATTTTCGGGTTCAAGCCGCTGATAGGGCCAATCTATAGTTTCTAGAGGGTCAAGCAGGGTGATCAGTTTGGGGTTTCTCATTATGTTCCAAACAAACGGGTCATAAGTGAGAGATGGGGATGGGAGCCCGAGCGAAAAGTGTAAATGCGGGATGATCTTGGCTTTTGACCTTCCGATGTCGGCAATGGTTGCTATGATGTCCCCTTCCTTCACCATCGTGCCGATTTTAACTTCGGCCCGCGGTTTTGTGTGGGCATAGACCGATAAGAACCTTTCGTTTTCGCTTTCCGGAGTTTCATGTTCGATGATCACCGCTTTGCCAAGATAGTCAGTGAAGATAGCCCTCACCACACCGTCGTGCATAACCGGGATCCGACTTTTTTCATCAAGGCGAAGCGTCCGCATGGAACGATCCCCGTAAAGGCAGATATCGATACCCTCATGGGGAAAATCCCGCCGGCCATGATCTCCCCACCATTTTTCCGGCGAATTGAACAGCATACCCGGACAAAAAAGCCAGCTTTCAAACCCGTTTTGGTCCAAACCGTTTTCTTCGATAAGCATTTCAGTAAAACGTGTTTTTTTCAAAGCTACACTTTTCATCGGGTGTAAATTCAATGAATCCTTCCAATTCATAAAGGTCTCCGTACTATAAGGAGGCAATCATTTTTTTGCATCAAAACCTTGATGTTTTATAAAAAAACGTAAACAAGAGCTTTGTCACAATTCATAGATTTCGATAAAAACACAACTCGTGGTTATCTCAATAGAATCATTAACACACTTTTAATAGAAACGAATCCAGTGCCGTATTGACGCTATGGATTGATCAGCCCCCAAAATTTAGCGGCGTAAAATGCTGAATAGACATCCCGATCTTCGGCATAGGCACCGACTGTGCCCCCCTGGTCTTCATCGCTGCCCGGGTCGACCGAAACTGCGTGCAGCATGCCTTTGATGTGATACGTTTCGACAACCGGTCGGCCGCTGGTGTCGTTATAAATCCGATGGGTGTGCCCTCTGAAAAGGTTATTTTCATCCGGTATCAGGTCGGCGTCGTGAATGTTGGTCCACTGCTCAACCAGCTCAGTCATGTTCTGATCATTGACCGTTGGGTCTATGTCGCCATGAAAAACGGTGAGAATTGGAAAAGGACCCGGATGATCAGAAGCCGAGCGAATCAGGTCGCCCCATTGGGCAGGTGTGCGATTGGTCAACCCCTTCATGCAGCGGTATTGTGCATCGATGGCATCGGTGGCACACCGAAAGGGACCTCCCGCCATGACCGCCCCTCCGGCAAACACCTCCGGGTAGACTGCCAGCATGACCGCGGCCATGTAACCTCCGGCTGAAAGGCCGGTTACATAGACGCGCTCGGTATCAATGGAATGGTCGGTTTTCATTCGGTCAATCATTTGTTTGATGGAAAGGGACTCACCTTTATCCCTGGACGTATCGGCCGGAAAAAACCAGTTAAAACAGGAGAGAACGTTGTTCACCACTTGTTGTTCGGGGTAGATCAGAAAAAAGCCAAAACGCTCTGCCAGCCTGTTCCATTGGGTTCGCTCGGCATATTCGTTGGCGTTTTGGGTGCAACCATGCAATACGACCACCAAGGGCTGATTATCAGGAACATTCGCCGGTGCATAGATGTACATTTTCAAATTGCCGGGATTACTTCCAAAGGCAGTGACCTCAGTCAACTCTGTTTTTGGCTTGGGCGGCCACCAACCCATAGCTGTAGCGGTATGGCCGGCGCAGGTTAAAAAAATCAAGATAAAGGCAACCTGAGCCAGT
>Ga0272441_10001181_pt1 | contig 55810 bp, 52 predicted proteins | sample SSMProp6N_FD_193582 | JGI IMG/M metagenome (GOLD analysis project Ga0272441, IMG submission 193582) | Marine sediment archaeal communities from Little Sippewissett salt marsh, Falmouth, MA, United States - SSM-Prop-6N | ecosystem: Environmental > Aquatic > Marine > Wetlands > Sediment ...
GCCCAGACCCTCCCCCGCTTTACTTCCCTCCGATCCGCCCGGCCATCAGTTCCGCGAGGGCCTGCGTCGTCTCGATTCGGCCGAGGACGATTCTGAGGACGGCGGTGATGGGAACGGCGAGGAACATCCCGGGAATCCCCCAGACAAGACCCCAGAACATCAGGAAGAGGAGGACGGTGATCGGGTGCAGGTCCATGCGCTCCCCCATCAGTTTGGGCTCGATCACGCTACCGATCGCAAACTGGATGACCGCCGAGACGGCCAGGACGATCCAGAGCCGCCAGCAGAAGCCGAACTGCAGGAGGATGACCGGCACGGGGACCAGTGTGGCGGCGATGGAGCCGATCGTGGGGATGAAGTTGAACAGAACGGTCAGGACAGCGAAGAGGAAAGCCATCTCCACCTGGAATGACACGAGAAGGACAAAGACCAGTATCCCGGTGACGAGGGAGGTTAGAAACTTGGTGGCGATGTACCGGGATATGTTGTGTTTCATCTGAGAGATTAACTGGTTGTCGTCAGTTGCCGAAGCGGTTTCCCCGAGAAGGAAGAAGAAGACGAAGACAATGACCAACAGTAGGTTCCCCAGGAAGGCGCCGGCCGCCCGGGTGATGTTCCCCGCCACCGAGAAGAAGGGCAGCTTCTTGATATAAGCCTCTATCGAGAAGTCCTGCATCTGATAGCCGAACCCCTCCGCGGTGGTGCGAAGCCATGTCACGAACTCCACGACCCGGTCTTTGTACTGCGCCGCGTCCCTGAAGAATCCGTTTAATGAATTGACGATAAAGATCCCGATCAGCGCGATAAAGATGATAAATACCGTTGTCACCAGGATCAAAACGACGGCGCGCGGCCATTTCAGCCTGTTGTTCAACCCTTCTATGATGGGGGAGAGGATCGCGTAGAGAAAAAAAGCGATAACGAAGGGGATCAGGATCGCATGGGTATAGATCAGTGCCACCGTGACGGCCGTCGCCGCCAGGATCAGGAGGCAGATATTGTTTATCCTCTCGTACGGTGTGTTCATGATAACCCCTTGACCGGCACTGCGTATCGCATAGGAAATATCTTAAGGGTGCGACCACATGCAACGGGTATTAAATGTTTATATTTACTTGGACAAGGAGCGTTATGCTGTTCGGTATACCGCCCCGGCGCGTATCCGGATTTGACTTGTCGCGGCGGGCAGGTTCGTCCGCCACTTTCGTATCGGAAGTGATTTGTCGCTCGGGTCAGGAGAAAAGCCGTCTCTATTTCAGGACCAGGTTGTTCTTGACGGATTTGACGCCCTTGACGGTCCGCGCGATCCAACCCGCCTTGTCACGGGTCTTGGCGGTGTCGACGAAACCGCTTAGTTGAACGACGCCCTTGTACGTCTCCACGCTGATCTGGAATGACTTGAGCGCGGTGTCTTTTACGAGCAGGGCCTTGATTTTGGTGGTTATGACCGTGTCGTCAAAATATTCTCCGGTACTCGATGATGTCTTGGTCGACGCACAGCCCATAAAAAAGGCGACCACCAGCAGACCGGCGACAAACAGTAACAGCATACGCGATTTCGACATGGTTCGAGCTCCTTTTCAAAGAAGTGCGGTTTTGTTTTCGCTTAAATGTCTAACTCCATTGAGATTACATGTCAAGGAGTATGTTCCTTCCCCGCCGGCTATTTTTATCCGGGATGGGTAGAAAAAACTTGAATCATTAAGAAAACAAGAATAAAGAGGGAAAAATCAGGTTCCCGGATTGGTGTGTCAGTCTTTCTTTTCCGGAAGCCGTTTGAGACAACGGAGGATACCAGTCGTGAAACCATCACGAAATCGATCCGAAAACACGAGGACGGCCCTTGTCATCGCGCCGGATCGGTCGGCTTTTCAGACGGTATACAGCAGCTTTCGCGGCCGGCGGGCGGTCGATGAGGCGCAGAGTGTCGATGCCGCCCTTGAACTGTTGCGCGCCCGGCATTACGATTTCCTTTTCATCGATCTCGATACCCTCCGTAGCCGAACGGGGAATAACGGCTATAAGACGGCCCTCCAGCCGCTCTGGCTGGCCGCCCCCGATGTGGAGATCATTGTCATGTCGCCTCCTGAGACGATCAGGGAGGCCGTTATGGCGGTCAAGGCAGGCGCGAGCAACTATCTCACTTACCCTCTCGATCCCGACGAGGTGAAGTATGTCGCGGACAGCATCTATGAATCGATCGTTATGCAGTCCGAGTTCGAGTACCTGCGGGACAAGTTCTGGGAGAGCGATTCGCTCGAACTGGTCCAGACGAGAAGCCCGGCGATGAAGCAGGTCTTTGAAAAGGCTCGTCTGGTAGCCACCACCAACAGCACTGTCCTGATCAGTGGCGATACCGGGACCGGCAAGAGCGTCCTCGCGAAGCTGATCCACCGGCACAGTAACCGCAAGGACGGTCCCTTCATCAGTCTCCACTGCGGTGCGATCCCCGAAACCCTCCTGGAAAGTGAGCTCTTCGGTCACGAAAAGGGTGCGTTCACAGGTGCCGTGAGGAGACAACTGGGAAAGTTTGAAATCGCGAAGGGGGGAACGCTTTTCCTCGATGAAATCGGCACGATCACCCCATCGGCTCAGATCAAGCTGCTCCAGATCTTGCAGGAGGGTATCTTTCAGCGGATCGGCGGGGAGGAGATTATCAACGCTGATGTTCGTGTGATCGCGGCGACCAATACCGATCTGAAACGGATGACCGACACCGGTGAATTCAGGAGGGATCTCTACTATCGCCTCAATGTCTTCCCCATCGAGATTCCCGCCCTGAGCGAACGCAGGGAGGATATCCGGCTCTTCGTCGAGATATTCTTAAAAAAGCTGAATCAGTTTTCGAGCAAAGAGATCCGCGACATCCATCCCGATGTCCTCCAGGCTTTCATACGGTACTCGTGGCCGGGGAATATCCGTGAACTGCAAAACCTGATCGAACGGGCCCACATTATCGAACAGTCGTCGGTGCTGACACCGGAGAGTTTCCCCGGGGAACTTTTCGAGAATGAAACCAACGCCGGGGGGATACGGATCGACGCCTCGCTGACCATCAAAGAGCTTCGGCAGGCGGGGGTCGAACAGATGGAGAGGCTCTATCTGAAAGAAGTCCTGACTGAGGAACGAGGCAGCATCAGCGGAACCGCCCGAAGGGCCGGAATCACCACCCGTCAACTCTCCAAGCTGATGAACAAATACGGCCTCCGCAAGGAAGAGTTTAAGGCACCGAAAGGCGCCTCGCGGTAGTGATCTTTTAAGGGTTTACAACAACCACGCGATTGCCTGTCTCACAATGAGCTCTCTCTATTAATCCACCCTATCGGAACTCAAAGTGCCGATATCTCCGCAACGGGAACAGCCGGTTCCTCTCGTAGCTTTAACATATAGTATTAAATAGTTACGTCGCCTTGCCGTTCCTCTCTTTTTCTTCTGCCCCTAAAACAGGAACTTTCTATTCCGATTTCAATGGCCATAATAATTAATTTGGTTAACAATATCGAATAGTTGTCATTAAGGCACGCTGCTTGCTTTGAGGGGGAATTACTATCAGAGAGGAGGTTGGGTCATGTTTCAGAAGATGCGGCGTTTTGCAGGTGTGGGGCTGGTGTTGATAGCGGTTGTTGTTCTGATGGCTCCCGGTCTCGCAGTGGGAGATAAGGCAATATCGATTGTGGGAGAAGTCAACGATGACTTCCAGGTTATCACGGACAACGATCAGGTCTTCGAAATAATGACGGACGATAAGGGGAAAGAACTGATCGGCCACGCCGGAGCACGAGTGAAGGTTACCGGAGAGATCGTGGAAGAAGGAGGGGATCGCTCGCTCAAGGTTTTATCCTATGAAGTGCTGGAAGAAGAGGAAGATGAAGAGTCGGACGATAAAGAGTCCGACAAGGGATAGGTGCACTACGATGCATCAGGCAGGAAACAGGTTCATGATTCCGAAACGAGGGGGTACGTAACGATGGAAAAACAGGGTATCTGTTTTGAGGATGGTGAGCCTCCTGACGGTAGACCAGCGTCTATCGCTCTTGGTTCGATTGAGATAGACGCTGGAAGGGGCACGCTAAGGGAAGTCCTTGAAAGGGGAGTCGTTTCGAGGTCCTCAGAAGACTTCGGGACCTCGCGGTTCCGGAGGACTTTTTTTGCGGATGTAAGTGACCGTGAGTGGGATGACTGGCACTGGCAGCTTCGTCACAGGATCACCACACTGGACGAACTGGAAGGAATGCTCCGGCTCAGTACCGAGGAGCGGAGTGCCCTTGACGGACGCGGCACAGCGCTTCCCGTCGCCGTTACGCCCTATTACGCAAGCCTTCTCGACCCCGACAATTCCTCGCAGCCGCTACGGAGAACGGTTATACCAACGGCCGCGGAGAGGATCAGGACCCGAGGAGAGAACGAAGATCCCCTAGGCGAAGAGAAGGATACCCCTGTCCCCGGTCTGGTGCACCGGTACCCAGACAGGGTGCTGTTCCTCCTGACCGATACCTGCTCAACGTACTGCAGGTACTGCACCCGGTCACGGATTGTGGGGGGGCCGAAGGACCGGAGCCTGTCGACAGATCGATGGAACAGGGCGATCAAGTATATCGAATCGAACGAATCGATCCGCGACGTCCTGTTGTCGGGGGGCGACCCCTTGACCCTTCCGGACGATACGCTGGAGTGGATCCTGTCGCGGCTGCGCCGGATTCCCCACGTCGAGGTGGTGAGGATCGGCACCAAGGCCCCGGTCGTGATGCCGCAGCGGATCACCCCTGCCCTCTGCAGGATGCTGAGCCGGTTTCATCCCCTCTGGGTGAGTATCCATTTTACCCATCCCGCGGAGTTGACGGATGAAGTAAAACAGGCCTGCGAAATGCTCGCGAACGCCGGGATTCCCCTGCAAAGTCAGACGGTCCTGCTGGCCGGGATCAACGACGACTTCGAGACTATGCGCCGGCTGTTCCATGGTCTGGTCAAGATGCGCGTCAGGCCCTATTATCTTTACCAGTGCGATCCGATCATCGGATCGGGACACTTCCGGACACCGGTTGAGAAGGGGCTGAAGATTATCAGGGGCCTGCGGGGCCACACGAGCGGGTTCGCGGTCCCGACATACGTCATCGACTGCCCCGGCGGAGGGGGGAAGGTGCCCCTGATGCCCGATTACGTGATGGGGCGGGAGGGCGACGATGTCGTCCTGAAGAACTATGCCGGCGGCCTCTACCGGTATTTCGACGGGGAAGCGGCTCAGATTCACTAGATCTCGTTTTAAAGGGAAGTGTTGCAGGAAAATGAAAGTCGGTATGACCTATGATCTGCGTGATGATTACCTCCGTGCCGGGTACGGCGAGGAGGAGACGGCGGAGTTCGACCGGGAAGACACCATCGACGCAATAGAGACAAGCCTGGGAGAACTGGGGCATGAAGCCGTTCGGATCGGTAATGTGAAGGCTCTTGTGCAGCGTTTGAATGACGGCGATCGCTGGGATCTCGTATTCAACATTGCCGAGGGCCTTCGCGGATACGGAAGAGAGGCGCAGGTCCCGGCTCTCCTTGACGCGTATGATATCCCCTACACCTTTTCCGACCCGCTGATCCTGTCTCTGACCCTGCACAAGGGGATGGTCAAGCGGGTGATACGCGATCTGGGAATACCCACGCCCGCGTTCTGCGTTATCGAATCGGAGGCGGACATCCCGTCCGTCGACCTCCCCTTCCCTCTCTTCGCGAAACCCGTAGCGGAGGGGACCGGAAAGGGGATCGACGCCGCGTCGAAGATCACGGACCGGCAGTCCCTCGAGCGTGTCTGTAAGAAGCTTCTGGGTGAGCATCGGCAGGCCGTGCTGGTGGAGACCTTTCTCCCCGGCAGGGAGTTTACCGTGGGGATACTCGGGACAGGAAAGGATGCCGTATCGATCGGCGCCGTTGAGGTGGTATTGCGTGAAAATGCCGAGCCGGATGTCTATTCCTACGAAAACAAGGAACGGTTCAAGGAACGGGTCGAATACCGCCTGGTGAATGACGACACGGCACAGCAGGCGGAAAGGACGGCCCTTGCGGCATGGCGGGGTCTCGGGGGACGGGATTCGGGACGGGTGGACCTGCGCGCCGACACCGCCGGCGTACCGAACTTCATGGAAGTAAACCCCATCGCCGGGCTCCACCCGGAAAATTCAGATCTCTGTATCATCGCCGCAAAAAGGGGGATGACCTATACCGCGCTGATCGAGGCGATCATGAAATCGGCCCTGGGCCGCTTGAATGGTGCGGGGAAGGTCAGCTAGAGAGCCATGAAGAAGCTGATAGGACTGGTGCACAATGTCCCCCCGTCAGACCCATACGCCTTTTCCGAGGCCTCGTCGGATGTCATGACCCAGGTTGCCTCAATCGAGGAGGCCCTGAAGGACCTCGGATACGCCTCGAAGCGGATCCCCTTTTCCAGGGATATCGATGCCTTTCTTGCAACGTTCAGGGAAGAAGGCGTCGATATGGTCTTCAACCTCTGCGAGACCGTCGATGAAGAGCCCCTCTTTTCCGGTCACGCCGCCGCCGTCCTTGAGCTCCTCGGCGTTCCCTTTACCGGTTCTCCCTCGTCGGTTACCACCTGGACGATGGACAAGGTCATGACAAAGCGGGTGCTGAAGGCGTGCGGGATACGGACGCCGAAGTATTTGATATACGAGGGGTCTCCTCATTTCAATACCGGATGCCTCGCCTTTCCGGTTATCGTGAAACCGAGATTCGAGGATGCCAGCATCGGGATCGACCAGGAATCGATATTCGGGAGCGAGACCGCACTGAAAGAGACCCTGGGTTCCTTCTACGAACGGTTCGGCCCCCTTCTTGTCGAGGAATATGTGGATGGAGGGGAGTTCAATGTCTCCCTCTTCGGATATCCCACGGCCGAGGTTATGCCGGTCGCGGAGATAGATTTTTCGGCCTTTCCCGACGATATCCACCGTATCGTGGGATACCGGGCGAAGTGGGATTCGTCCTCCCCCGAATATCACAACGCCGTCAGAAAATTTTCCGGAGAGGTGCCCGCCACCCTTCAGCGGTCTCTTGAGAAGATCGCCCGTGAATGCTTCCATATCTTCATGCTTCGGGACTACGCACGGGTCGATATCAGAACAGATCGCCACAACAATCCATATGTCCTCGAGATTAACGCAAATCCGTGTATCAGTCCGGATGCGGGATTTCCCGCCTCCCTTGCGCACGCAGGGGTCGACTATACGGAGATGGTGCAGCGTTTCGTGAAATTCATGTCGCTTCGTCAGTGCTGAGATGATCAAGCCTATAACATATCAGGACAGAGGGAAAATCCTCGGCCTCCTGCGGCAGACCGGCGTCTTCACCAAAAAGGAGATTGCCGTTGCGATGGAGATCGTAGACCAAGTCCTGGCAAAGAACGATAACGGAGATTACCGGACGTTTTCCTACTATGATGCCGACAATCACTTTATGGGGTATATCTGTTTCGGTCCGATACCGATGACGGATTCCGGGTATGATCTTTACTGGATAGCGGTTGACAACCATGCCCGAGGGAAAGCTGTTGCGGCGGAGCTTATTGGCTTTATGGAAAACCAGGTCGCCCGACAGGGGGGCGGAACAATATACGTCGATACCGCGAGCACCCCTCCGTATGGGCCCGCTCGCGGCTTCTATGAGAAACAGGGGTATTCCCTTCGATGCACCCTGAATGATTTCTATCGGGAAGGCGATCACAAGGTAACCTTTACAAAGGATATTGATGGATTATAAAAAAACATCCTGAAGCACTGATAAGGGATCAGGCGTGAAAGATATAACAATCGGATGTATCCAGTGCGGTCGTGAATTTGTCTTCACCGCTTCAGAACAGCGCCACTACAGGGACCGAAAGTTCAGCAGCCCCCGGCGATGCCCCGAATGCCGTAAGAAAAAGGCGAAGATGGGCGGCTCTGCCGAAAATTCGAAAAACCGAAACAGAAAAGACGGTGAGACCTGCTGGCAGGAGATGGACAGCGGGTACCGATCTCCCCATTTAAGGTAGGCGACGCCGACGGGGGGCTGTTCCCCTCCCCCCATGCCGCCCCCGGGGAAAATTCTTGATTTATCTAATCATCATGGTAAACTTGCATCATTCTTACTACCTACGAGAATATAGCCTAACCATTTACAGAAAGAATGGCGAAGTAATGTCTGGAACGTACGGAGGGAACATGTATAAAAGAATGACGGCGTATGCCGTAGCGGCCCTGATGTGCATGACCATGCTTGTTGGCTGTTCTCAGGATGAAGCGGCTGATCCGCAAAGTTCGGTCAAAAAGAACACGGTTCTTCCCATTGATGTCGCCGGTATTGAAGAATTAATGAAGATACGGAAGTGTCCCCTCATGCTCGTCGCCATGGCCGCGTGGTGTGCCCCCTGCAGGGAGGAATTACCGGTTCTCCAAAAGATGCATGAAAAATATAAAGACAGAGGTCTCCGAATTGTTGGGATCAGCCTCGATATCGGAGGGCCTTCGGCGATGCAGCCCCTCGTTGATCAGATGGGGCTGGAGTTTCCGGTATACTGGGGGGGTGAAGAGGTCACCGTGCAATACCGAATTTCAGGCATCCCCCTCACCTATTTCGTAAAGAGCGGTAAAGTTGTCGAAGTGGTCCTCGGGCAACGCGATGAGGCGTTCATCGAGGAGAAGATCGTATCACTCCTCGATGCATGTGAAAAAGAGGGGGCGAACAAGTGACCGTTTCAGGCCGCGCACCAGGAAAGGAGACCCCCTGATGTGGAATACAAGAAAAGGCGGTTTTTTTCTGCTTCTCCTCTTTCTCCTCTTTTTTGTCATCGGTATTAACGCGGGGGAAGTGTCGGTCGTCTGGGAAAAGGCCGTCAACATCTGCCTGAGCTGCATAGGGATCGGATGATGTGGCCCCTGCGACGATGGATACAGGCTGCCGCGACGGTGCTCAGCAACGCCTACGTGCTGTTCCCCTTTACCCGAAGCATCTACCAGGGAAAACTCAAATCGCTCTGCGTCCCCGGACTCAACTGTTATTCATGTCCGGCGGCGACGGGGGCGTGCCCCATCGGTGCCCTCCAGACGAGTCTGGGGAATATCAGGCCGAGTCTCAGGAGCGGTAATTTCCATGTCGGACTGTATGTGATTGGATTTTTGGGAATTACCGGGAGTCTGGTCGGTCGTATGCCCTGTGCCTGGGTATGTCCTTTCGGTTTTCTTCAGGAGCTGATCCACAAGATCCCCTCGCGCAAAGTTGAGATTCCCCACTGGATGACCTATATAAAGTACGGATTTCTGGCCCTATTTGTGATTCTCCTGCCCCTTTTTGTCGTTGACGGACTCGGCTATGGGATGACCTGGTTCTGTAAGTACGTATGCCCGGCGGGGACGCTTGAGGCGGGGATACCCATGCTCATCCTCCAACCGCCTCTGCGCGAGGTCGCGGGGTGGCTCTATGTCCACAAGCTCGTCATCCTGGTCGTATTTCTGGTACTGATGGTCTTCATACGCCGTCCCTTCTGCAGGATCGTCTGCCCCCTTGGCGCGATCTATTCCCTCTTTAACAAGGTCAGTGTCTTCAGGATGGTTCACCATCCCGATAAGTGTGTCCTGTGCAAAGAATGCTACACACACTGCCCCATGGGCGTTCGGTTCTACGAGGGGGCCAACCAGCCCGACTGCATCCGCTGCCTGAAGTGCATGCAGGAGTCGTGTAAATTCGGCGCCATCTCTTACGAGATCGCGGGTCTGCCCTTTCGGGAAAAGGATGGGGGAGAACGAGCCGTCACCCCGGACCAGGCATGATCTGTCGGGCAGACTCTCTTTCCTCTCCTCTTTCCCTTATTCCACCCTTTCTTCATCCCTCACTGCAGTTTCCGGGTCTTCCGGAGAGTTTCTATTGGCTGCGGGGACATTAAAATCAAAAAAACATGGACTTTGAGCGGCAGAATTAGTATGGGTGCCTCGGTTTGATGTGCTCGTTGTTTGACTCTGACTGCTGTTTTGCATGTTGGTACGTCAAATCGGAAACAGGTGGAAGGAGAAATTTGTCTTGGAGAAACTCTTAAGCACATTCGGTGGAATCGTATGGGGACCCGTTACTATCATTCTTCTGGTCGGGACAGGCATCCTTCTCACACTGCTGGTGAAGGGTATTCAGGCACGTAAGTTTTCGTATGCGTTGAAACTTATTTCAGGCAAGTACGATAATCCCGATGACCCGGGGGAGATCAGTCATTTCCAGGCGCTCAGCGCCGCGCTCTCCGCCACCATCGGCACGGGGAATATCGCCGGCGTAGGGACCGCGATCGCCCTCGGCGGTCCGGGGGCAGTGTTCTGGATGTGGGTTACCGCCGTATTCGGTATGGCGCTCAAGTACAGCGAGTGCCTGCTCTCTCTGAAGTACCGGGTCGTCCACGAAGACGGATCGGTCAGCGCCGGCCCCATGTACTATCTCGAGCGGGGCCTTGGCCAGAAGTGGCTGGGGTTCCTCTTCGCGCTCTTTGCCGCCGTGGCGTCCTTTGGGATCGGGAATATGGTCCAGGCCAATTCGGTCGCCGAACCGGTCATGACCTATTTCGGGATACCCAAGGTGGCCACCGGCCTCATCATCGGTGTGCTGGTCTTTGCGGTTATCGTCGGGGGAATCAAACGGATCGGCCAGGTGGCGAGCCGGCTCGTTCCCTTTATGTCCGTTTTCTACGTCGTTGCCGCCCTCATCGTTATCTTCATCAACGTCGAGGCGATCCCCGCGGCATTCGCCCTGATCTTCCATGATGCCTTTACCGGTACCGCGGCCACGGGCGGATTTGCGGGAGCCGCGGTGGCACAGGCAATCCGCTTCGGCGTGGCCCGCGGCGTCTTTTCGAATGAGGCCGGCCTGGGAAGCGCTCCCATCGCCCACGGTGCGGCTCAGACACAGGAACCGGTCCGTGAGGGTCTCGTCGCCATGCTGGGGCCTTTTATTGACACGATCGTTATCTGCACCATGACCGCCCTCGTCATCATCACGACGGGCGCCTATACGGAAGGTCTGACCGGCGCCGATCTTACGGCGCGGGGATTCAATATCGGTCTTCCCGGAATCGGCGGGTACATGGTCGCCATCGGCATCATCTTTTTCGCCTTTTCCACCATCATCAGCTGGTCGTACTACGGAGACCGTTCTATGGAATACATCCTGGGGCCCAAATCCGTTCTGCCCTACCGGATCTTTTTCTGTCTCCTGATCCCCCTCGGCGCCGCCGTCGAGTTGAACACCGTCTGGACGATATCCGACATTTTCAACGGCCTGATGGCGTGGCCGAACCTGATCGGTCTCCTCTTCCTGAGCGGCGTGGTCGTCAAGACCACCCGAGAGTATTTCAACGACCCCCGGAAGCTCTAACCAGGAGGATACCACATGACCGTGATCAAAAGGAGAGAAGCCGGAATCACCTCCCCCGTCTTCTCTCCTTGACACACTCGGGGTCATTGTCTATAATTTTTTTCTGAAAAAACATTTCTCCTGATTCAATCGAGAATCGATTTCATTCTCTTCTCCGCTTGGGACTCACCCGAATCGTTCAAAAGCAGAAGATATTCCACCCTTTTCATGCTCTGGAGCGTGTAGACCTGATGATCACAGCCCGGCGGTGTTATGATACGACTGCGGCAGCCTAATTCCCCGGAAGAGGGTACAGGGTTCGCGCCGAACCACCTCGACCGGCGGTTAAGGCGCACGAAGTCGACGCTGACGGCTCCCCTGAGGGCCGAGAGATGCCTCAGAAATCAAATCAGAGGAAAGGAGGTACGGGAGATGGAAATAACAACAGTTGTTACAGGGGCTTGGAATGCCTTTGCAACAAAAATAACGGCATTTCTGCCAAACCTTATCGGTGCGATCATCCTGTTTGTGGTCGGCTGGATTATCGCCCGGTTGCTGAAGATGGTCATCGTGAAGATACTGATGAAACTTCGCTTTGACATCGCAACGGAGAAGACCGGTGTCCAGGATTTTCTGAAGAAAGGCGGATTCGTCAAGACACCGTCCGAGATCACCGGGACATTGCTGTACTGGTTCGTGATGATCCTGGTCATTGTGGCCACGTTTGACGCCCTGGGCCTGCCTATTGTTTCGGATCTCCTGAACAGTATCTTTCTGTACATCCCGCGCGTGATGGCGGCTGTCATTGTCTTAATCCTCGGATTCCTGTTCGGCAATCTTCTTTCATCGATTGTTCGAACGGCCGCCTCAAACGCAGGCCTGAAGGCCGCTGAAGGTCTCGGCAACGTCGCGCTCTACTCCATAGTTCTGTTTGCCGCCACGATAGCCCTGGTGCAGCTGGGGATCAGTCCCGAGGTTGTTGCGTCGGCCTTCGTGATCGCATTCGGGGCCATAGCGCTGGCACTGGCCCTCGCCTTCGGGCTGGGTGGCAAAGATACCGCGGCAGCATACCTGAAAAAATGGCTGGGGAAGACGGGTAAGGCAGGCTAACTCCTTTACCGAAAAGAGAAAAACTGATCAGGGGGGGGAGGATACCGTATCCTTCTTCCCCTCAATGAGGGGTTGCGATTTATCACGGATCTTCCCGCCGCCCGCAACCATATCCGCATGTCCCTCAAACCGGAACGATCATTGGTGAATTTTTTCTGAATGATTAAGCCTTTACACAACTTTTTTCTCCAATTTCTCATTGACACGCACAAGGCGATTCTCTATACTTTCTGGTAGTTTCTTGGCAATCCGTACCATAAAACGGCTCAATGCGGATGCTTCCCGTGTTTCAAGCTCGCAACATATGATACAATAGCCGAGGCTTTTGCGAGGAGGACGGTTATGCAAGGTTTCAGTGATTTCTTTCAAGGGGTTGGTGTCCTGTTGGAGAAGCTCAAAAGCGGGAATGACCCATGGCAATTTCTGATATCCCTGGTGATACTGATTGCCGGATTTCTCCTCCTGGAGCTCATCTGGCGCCACTTCAACAAACGGATCCAAGAGATACTGGAAGCAAAAAGAGTGAAGCTGTGGCTCCCCTATCTTTCGGGATTTCTCCCCACATTCCGCCTCGCCGTTGCCGCCCTGCTCCTCAGAGCTACGGAGATTCCTCTTGCCATACCGCCGAAACTGCTCGTTCTCCTGCATGCGCTTGAGGCCTTTCTCTTTGCCATCGCTTGTATCCTCTTCATCTTCCAACTCGTTAGATTTTTTGATCTTCTCCCGAGGGGCACCCAGGCTGGTGAGCTAGCCGAGCCGTTTCTGAAACGTTTCAGAGGGGTCCTGAGAATCGCTGCGATTTTGACCGCGGCGATCGTTTTCGCATATACACAGCAGGATCTTTTCCCGTCTTGGCTCTGGAGCTCTTCCTGGTGGCTTTATGTGTTTCTTGCCCTGGTGTATGCGATTCTCTATGTTGGCGGAAAGTTCCTGACAACCTTCTTAGGTACCCTGACGGTCGCCCTCAGGGACGACGAGGAAAAGGTACGCCTGCGTCTCCTGCTCACGGCGGCTCTCTGGCCAATCCGCCTGCTCCTGCTCGCCATCGCCATATACGCAACGCAGGAGATTCTGAAACTGCCCTCCTCAACGGATCGGATGATAGAAATAATGACCAATGTTGTCGGCACCCTGGTGGTTGTCATCTTCCTCTATCGGATGCTGGATGTGATCGAATACGAACTCACCCGGTTCGTCAAGAGAGAGGACAATGAGTTCGATATGAACTTTGTCCAGATGGTCCGCATCGTTGCCAAGGTCCTGGTCGTCCTGTTCGGTTCGATCTATCTCCTCAAGGCGGCGACGGGGAAACCGATGACAACCCTCCTCGCAGGTCTCGGGATCGGCGGTCTGGCGGTTGCGCTGGCGGCTCAGGACACCCTGAAGAATCTCTTCGGCAGTTTCATGATCATGGTGGACAAGCCCTTCAAGGTCGGCGACCGTGTCGTTGTGGAAGGAGCCGACGGGTTTGTTGAGGAGATAGGGTTCCGGAGCACCCGGCTGCGAACCTTTCCCGGCCATCTCGTTTCAATCCCCAACGAAAAGATGGCGAGTGTCAGCCTCGAAAATATCGGCAGACGTCCCAGTATCCGGCGCTATTCGAATATTACGATCACGTACGATACACCGGTGGAAAAAGTCGAGCGCGCCGTATCGATCATCAAGGAAATCCTGAAGGATCACGAGGGTATGGACCCAGACTATCCTCCGCAGGTCTTTTTCAATGAATTCAACGACACCTCCCTGAACATAGCGATGTTCTATTGGTTCCATCCGCCGGATTACTGGGAGGCCACGCGATTTGCTGAACAGGTAAACCTCCGGATAATGCGCGCCTTTGAGGCGGAGGGGATTGAGTTCGCCTTCCCGACGACGACGACCTATCTGGCCCAGGACGATCGGAGGCCGCTGAACATAACCCTTTCGAAAAACTCGAGCAGCGACGACGAAAAGTAGGTGATCACCTCTCGATTACCGGATCAGCTGTCTTGAAAACAAGAGGTAACCGATCATGCCGAGGTTCTTTAAAAAGATATCTCACAAGACGGGGCTACCGCCGGGGACTCTCGTCCATGTGGGCGAGAGAAAAGCCGAAAAAGTAACCATTGCCGTCATCGATTATGATCAAACGGCCTTTGAGGAAAAAGAGATACAGAAAATCGAAGAGTGTTTCTCCTTCAAAGACACGCCGACCGTGACATGGATCAATATCAACGGCCTGCATGAGGTCCCTGTGATCGAAAAGGTCGGGAAACACTTCGGGATCCATCCCCTGATTCAGGAGGACATCCTCCATGCGGGACAACGCCCGAAGATGGAGGACTTCGACACGTATATACTGATCATACTCAAGATGCTTCGGTACGATGATGAGGCCCACGCGGTCAAGACGGAGCAGATCAGCATTATCCTGGGGAAGAATTTCGTCATTTCCTTCCAGGAAATTCAGGGGGATGTCTTCAACCCTCTGCGCGACAGGATACGAAACGGAAAGGGACGTATCAGGCGCATGGGGGCGGATTATCTCGCCTATGCGATTCTTGACTCTGTCGTGGATCACTACTTTATCCTCTTGGAGAAGTGCGGCGAGAGGATCGAGGCGCTGGAGGACGAACTGGCCGCGAATCCCAAGCCGGAAACACTCCAGGCCATTCATGATTTGAAACAGGAAATCATATTTTTGCGAAAATCGGTCTGGCCGCTTCGAGAGGTCATCAGCGGCCTGGAGAGGGTCGAATCGTCGCTGATTAGTGACGGTATTTCTATGTATCTCCGTGATCTCTACGATCACACGATTCAGGTCATCGATTCCGTGGAGACTTACCAGGACATCCTCTCTGGGATGATCGACCTCTACCTCTCAAGCGTGAGCAACAAGATGAATGAGGTTATGAAGGTGCTGACCATCTTTGCGTCCATCTTCATCCCCCTGACCTTTATGGCCGGCATATACGGGATGAATTTCGAGTTTATGCCCGAGCTCAAGGTCCGGTGGGCATATCCCGCCCTCTGGGGCGCGATGATTGCCGTCGCTGTCGGTCTGCTTGCATTCTTCAAGCGGAGAAAATGGCTCTAACAGGGTACCCTGCCATAAGCGGTAACGGATTCATACCTTTACATCGTCAAACCGCCCTGTGGCGGGCTTCCTCCTTCTCACGGTATGGATCTGCTTTAATGAAGAAAGGAGAGCAGCATGTTGGGTCATCCCGTCATGATCTTTATCATACTGGTGGTCCTCCTCGGCCTGTCGGCCTTTTTCTCGGGATCCGAGACCGCCCTCATGGCAATCGGCAAGATCCGCCTGAAACATCTCGAAAAGACAAACCCGGCGAGGACACGGATGATCGATCGTCTCCTGCACAAACCGGAAAGACTGATCGGAACGATTCTCCTGGGCAACAATCTCGTGAATGTCGGTATGTCCGCGCTTGCCACGGCCCTTGCCCTCTCACTGTGGGGGGAAGCGGGAATCGCCTACGTCACCATCTTTCTCACGCTGATAATCCTGATCTTTGCCGAGACTATCCCCAAGGTCTACGCCAAATATTTCAACGAGCAGGTCTCGATGGTCGCGGCCCCCGTCCTCACGGTTATCATCACGGTATTCAAGCCGGTCATCGTTGGGATCACCTATATCAGCATAAAGATACTGGCCCTCCTCGGGGTTGACGTCAGTAAGGTGAAGCGGCCTCTCTTCACCGAAACTGAGGTAAAAACATGTATCAACCTGGCCTGGGATGAGGGAAACATAACGGCGGATGAAAAGAAGATACTGCCCCGTGTCTTCACCCTCAACGACAAGTCCGTCCGAGATATTATGATCCCCCGCGAGCGGATGGTCGTCATCGATGCTGATTCACCCGCAGAAGATGTGGTGAAGACCATACTGAAGACCGGCTACACGCGCTTTCCCGTGCGCCGGGGGAAGAGACCGGACATTATCGGTTTTCTCCACGGGAAGGATGTCCTCAGACTCTTCTACCAGAAGAAGGGTGTCCCCATACGGAAGATCATTCGTCCCCCTCACTTCATCCCCGCCGATCGTACTATTGACGCACAGCTGCGCGATTTTCAGGCAGAAAAGCTGCACCAGGCGGTTGTGCTTGACGCTGGAGGAGAGGTCGCCGGCCTTGTCACCCTGGAAGATATCCTAGAGGAACTGGTGGGTGCCATCAAAGACGAACATGACCTGTCTTAGGCACTTGGGTTTTGAATATGCTATGGAAAACCGGATTCAAATACCCGACCGTCTCAAGGTCCTGTCGTGGTTCTACCCGCAGGCGGGACAAAAGCGATGAGTCTCTGAGGGTATTATTCGATATACCCGAGGTCTTCCTTTTCGAGATAGGTAAAGTCGATCTGATCATCCAGATAAGGGAGTGATTCCCGTATCGGCTCCGGGATTGGGCCCCACTTCGATTCGAAATCTTCCAGAAATGCCCGCCGGCCTCTCAGAAAATCGGCCACCTTTTTCTTGAGGAGCTCCTTGTCGTGGAATTTGGGATAGGCGTTCATCAGGTCCATATTCGCCCGGTCGCTCTTGATCGGATTGTGATATCCCAGGTGGTCCGGTTCGGACCCGAATCGGAGCTGGACCCGCAGGATGTCGCTGTATGAGGCAAGCGACTGACGCAGGGATACCTTCAGGTCGTTCTCGCCGATGGTCCCGGTATTGGCCAGGTAGCACTTGATCCGGTTCCTCTTGATGATCTCGTAGAAGAGCATCGCATGTTCCAGACGGTCTCCTACCAGAAAGGGATCGAGAAAAACGACACGCTTGAATTTTCCAGCTTCCTCGGGATTTCCCCCCGAGCTTTCGATCGATTCACCGTAGATAAATTGCATCGTCGCCTGTTCGGGTGAAAGGCGCGATATAACATTGGCAAGGGGGTTGCGAGTCAACATGATGATGTAGTCGAGCCGGTCGGCCCGCAGGCTCTTGCTGGCGATTCCCAAACGGTCACGTCTGACGACGGCACGGCCGTTCCCCGTTTTGCTCGTGTCTTTAAAATCAGGGGTATACGGATAGCGTGAGATAGCAACATTTTCGAGAAACACGTCTTCACCAAGGACGGCGCGCAGGATCTCCGGCTGGCTCTCATCGAGACCCTCCGTTTTGATATAGACTCCGCCCTGTTCAAATGCCGCATAACTGCCGTCCATCCCGATGACCCCCCCGTCATCGCCGATCATCTCGGAGGATTCACGCGGCAGTTTCGCCAGCTTCCGGCAGAGCGTCGTGGTTTTCCCCGTTGCGGTAAGGCCGGAGACACCGGTAACCAGTTCCTGCAATTCCGGTCGTTCCGTCTCGAGATCGTAGATCCAGAGTTGGTCGCGCCGCGCCCCACAGTGGAGAAATATTCCCTGACGATCGATCTCCTTAACCCGCCAGCCTTCAAACTGAAAGATCCCCTTTTTCGCCTCGCCCAGATAGATGGTATTGCGGCAGATTTTCACCTGCTCCCCGCGTTTGTCCCCCATCCAAAGGCGAACCGTGACACTCTTATCGATCAGTTTTTTGAATTTATTGGGTTCAAAGAAATCATCGGTAAAGAAGATGATGGTATAGGTCGGTTTCTCAACCACTCGTGCCGCCGGCGTATCCTCGAAGAGGAGCTTCAGCCCGTAGGCGATCTGGGTATAAGCAACCGGCATCATGAAGCGCGCCGTCACGCCATCCTTCCCGTCACCGACGATGGTATCGAGCGAGAGGATCGTTTCCTTCTCCAGACATTCCACGGCCTCCGAGGCGAGGGCCTTTTCTTCATCGCCGAAGGAGTGGTCCACGCTGTTTTTCGTATGGGGTGCCGACCGTGACATAGGCTCGGAATCGGCGGCAACCGAACCCAGATTCGTCTGGATTACCCCCTCCTGTAGCAGGGCAAGTTCCTTGAGCTGTTCGAGCGATTTTCCCTCGATCAATCTCCCGGATTTCTTTGCGTCGGAATAGATCTTCTCGGCAGCCTGTTTGAAATAATTGGCCATATAAGCAACTCCTCGACCCGCTTTTCTTTTGATTATAGCAAACCTGTGATCGCAAGACCAGCGCCATCCTCAAGGGTGTTTTCAGGCGGAGGTGGGGGTGGAATCAGAGAAAGAGGTGGAATGAAAATGGTCGGGGCGGCAGGATTTGAACCTGCGACATCCTGCTCCCAAAGCAGGCGCGCTACCAGGCTGCGCTACGCCCCGATTGAAACCTACTGGCGGTCTACACTTCTCTGGAGGCTTGCCTTGAGAGCGGCGAAGGCCTTCCCTCGATGGCTGATCTTGTTCTTCGTCGCGGGATCAATCTCGGCAACCGTCGTGCCGTATTCCGGCACCACAAAGACGGGGTCATAGCCAAACCCCCCTTCTCCTGAGGGGTCCTCGCTTATAGTTCCCTTCAGTTCGCCTTCGAAGGCCTCAAATGTGCCGTCTGTCCGGTATAAGACCAAGACACACCGAAAAGCCGCCTCCCTCTTGTCCATGGGAACGCCTTCCATTGCCTCCAGGAGTTTGCGGATGTTCTCTTCATCCGACGCCCCCTCCCCCGAGTATCTGGCCGAATGAATACCGGGTTCCCCTTTCAGGCAATCAACCTCCAACCCCGAATCGTCGGCGATAACGGTCCTGCCGGTATATTCGGAGACAGCGCGGGCCTTCTTCAACGCATTTTCAAGAAATGTACGGCCATCCTCTTTGATCGGGGGTACATCGGGATAGTCATGCAACGACAGGAGGTCAACATCCATCCCTGTAAGCAATGCTTGAAGTTCCCGTATCTTCCCCTTGTTTTCTGAGGCAAAAACAATCTGCTGTTTTTCGGGTTCACTCATAAGAATCCACGCGCAGGGACGCTCCGGGAATTGTTACAGCTCACCAAGGAGCTCCTTCTGTCTTTCCGTGAGTTGGGAGATCCCAGAGGTTGCCGTATCGATCATTCTGTCCAACAGGTCCCGGGTGAAGGGTCTTGATTCCGCGGTTCCCTGAATCTCCACGATCTCCCCGCTTCCGGTCATGACAACATTCATGTCCACGTCAGCGGTTGAGTCCTCGGCGTAATCAAGATCGAGGAGGACCTCGCCGCCTATAATCCCGACACTGATCGCGGATATGAAATCCTTGACGGGAGATTCCTCTATGACCCCCTCTTCTCTCAGACGGCGCGCGGCATCGGCCAGTGCGATGAAGCCCCCGGTTATGGAGGCGGTCCGCGTCCCTCCGTCGGCCTGAATTACATCGCAATCGATATAGATGGTTCGTTCACCGAAGGCGTCCATATCGGTCACTGCCCGAAGCGATCGTCCTATCAACCGCTGGATCTCGTGCGTTCTTCCCTTGATCTTGCCGCTCGTCGACTCGCGTGTATTCCTTTCGGATGTGGCTGTGGGGAGCATGGCATATTCCGCCGTCAGCCACCCCTTTCCCGAATTTTTCAAAAAGGGAGGAACCCTGTCTTCCAGTGAGGCGGTGCATATCACACGTGTGTGTCCAATCTCTATAAGCACCGATCCCTTCGCGCTCGGCAGGAAATCCCGGGTGATCGTTATCTGCCGCATTTCATCCCATTTGCGATTACCTGCCCGCATCATGATTCACCGCCTCCGCCGCTCAAAAAATATTCCCTTACGCTTCTGGCCAACGCGCCAGCAATGGCCTTCTGAATCGTTGTATCCTTCAACCTTTTTCGGTCTTCGATCGCCGTGGAGAAACCCACCTCCAACAGGATGGCCGGCGTTGTCACAGACTGCAGGAGATGCACCGGTGCATCCCTCAGCCCTCTCCCCTTTCGAGGGAAGACCCCCTCCATGTTTCTCTGGACTATCTGGGCAAACAGGACACTGTTGTTCAGGCGTATAGTCTGTTCCATATCCTTGAGTATCTCTCCGGAGTCGTCCTTTTGGGCAGAGGGAACCACGGCGCCGAGGTAGTAGATCTCATACCCTTCTGCCTTCTGCCCGAACCCGGCGTTGACATGGAGACTGAAGAAGAGATCGGCATCCGATCCCTCAAGGATCTTTTTCCGTTGGGCCAAAGAGAGATCCCGGTCATCGGGCCGCGTAAGCCGAACCTGTATGTCTCCCGTCTGGGAAAGGTCCTTCTTTACAAGGATCGCAATGGCAAGGGTTACATCTTTTTCGTGGACAGTTCGCGACAGTTGCACCCCGGCATCTTTGCCACCATGGGCCGGGTCTATCACCAGCAGATGCCCCGCCGAGGCCTCGGACAGGGAGAAAACCAGCCACAGCGTCACGGTCACCAACGCCCATATCGTCTTTTTTGATCCCGTAATCATTCTATCCTCACTCACTAGGGTCATTGCGCGAATCTAGTACAGCAAATTAGTGCCGGATGTCAACACTTTCACGCATTCTGTTCCTCCCGCTACTCTGAAAGGGTTCCTTCATCCTTTCGACAGATGAGACACTCTTCAATTTATTGAGTTCGGAAACCACCAGGTTCAGTTCCTTGAGGTTCTTGATGTCTAGCTGGAAGTTGCAAATGGCGTAATCGCCCGGCTTCGCATCGACATTGACATATGTCGTATTGATCCCCAGAGAATAGATAACGTTGCTGAGTTCCGACAGAAGTCCCTTCTTGTCTGTGCAGGTTACCCTGATCCCTACGGAAAAGGTCTGTTTTTGATCCACGTTCCACTGCGCGGGGATGATCCTCTCGGGATCCATCTCCCGTATCCGGGGGCAGTTGGACATATGGACGGTAATACCCCTCCCCCGCGTTACACAACCGACGATGTCGTCTCCGGGGAGAGGGCTACAGCATTTTGCGAATCGTACCAGGACATTATCAATCCCCGTAATGGAGATCCCTGCGTCGGCCCGCGCCTTTTTAAACCGGTCCTTGACCCTCTCCAGAATTCCCCTCTTCTCTTCTTCCTCCTCCTCCTCGTGCAACAGCTGGTGGGTCACATGTTTCGCCGACAGTTTTCCATACCCGATGAGGGCCAGCATGTCATTCACGGTGGACAGAGAATATTCCTCCAGTACGGCGCTGAATTCGTTGGCCTTGACCATCTGGCTGAACTTCAGGTGGTGCCTCTTCAGTTCCTTTTCCAGGATATCCCTCCCAAGGGCAATGCTCCTTTCGCGCTCCTCCGTCTTGATCCACTGCTTTATCTTGGATATGGCCCGTGAGGTCACCGCATACTTCAACCAGTCTTTGCTGGGGTAATGACCGACCTGGGTCATGACCTCCACGGTATCACCGTTCTGGAGTTTGTACTTCAGGGGAACGATGGTTCGATTCACCTTCGCCCCTATGCACTGGTTTCCCACATCGGTATGGATGCTATAGGCAAAATCGATTGGTGTGGCACCCTTGGGAAAGGACTTGACGTCTCCCCGCGGCGTAAACACATAGACCTCGTCCGGATAGAGGGCCACCTTCAGGTTTTTCATGAATTCCCGGGCGTCCTTATGCTCCTTCTGCATATCGAGCAACTCTCTGAGCTTGTCGATCTGTTCTCCATCCTCGGTGGGAAAGGTCTTCCCCTCCTTGTACCTCCAGTGGGCGGCGACCCCCTTCTCCGCCCATTCATCCATCTCCTTCGTCCGTATCTGTATCTCAACCCGTTCTCCATACGGGCCGATTACCGTCGTATGCAGGGACCGGTAGTTGTTCGCCTTGGGCATCGCAATATAGTCCTTGAAGCGTCCGGGAACGGGTTTCCAGAGGGCATGAATGATGCTGAGGACCTCGTAGCATTTTCTCTCCTCGTCCGAATCAAGGATTATCCTGAACGCGGTGAGGTCGTATACCTCATCGAAGTTGATACGCTGCTCGTGCATCTTCTTGAAGATGCTGTAAAAATGCTTCGATCTCCCCCTGACCTCCCCCTTGATACCGAAATTCTCTATCTGTTCCCGGATGATGTTCTTTACCTCTTCCGTATACCGGTCACGCTCTTCCTTCTTTTTGTCCACCCGTTCCGTCAGTTCATCATATCCCTCCGGATGGAGATATTTCAGGGACAGGTCTTCCAGCTCGTCCTTTATCCAATTAATACCGAGGCGGGCGGCCAGCGGAGCGTACACTTCGAGGGTTTCCTGCGCTATGAAGGTCTGCCTGTCCGCGGGCTGAAAGTCAAGCGTCCGCATGTTGTGAAGCCGATCGGCCAGTTTCACCAGCAGTATCCGCATATCGGCGGACATGGCCAGTATCATCTTCCTGAAGTTTTCAGCCTGGCGTTCCAGCTGATCTCCAAAGGTGATCTTGCTGATCTTGGTCAGGCCGTCGACAAGAAAGGCAACATCCTTGCCGAAGGCATCTTCTATCTGTTCAAGGGAGGCAAGGGTGTCTTCGACGGTATCATGGAGGAGACAGGTAATCAGTGTAGCGGCATCAAGACCCATCTTCACCAGCATCCCCGTCACCTCGAGGGGATGGATCAGATAGGGCTCTCCCGACAGGCGAAGTTGTCCGTGGTGCACGGACGCCGAAAATATGTAGGCCTTCTCTATCATCTCGAGATCTTTCCGGGAGAGATATTGCTGGCCTTCTTCCAATATGTCGGTTATTCGTATCATACTTCGAGTAGTGAATCCCGAATCTACGCCTCGGTTATGGCGCCGGTTATAAAATCGCTGACCGTCTCAATCGGTATCTTTTCAACCGCTCCCGTCTTCCGGAATTTCACCTCCACCGTCCCCTCGGCAAGGCCCCTCGAACCAATCGTGATCCTGAGGGGTATTCCTATCAGGTCGGCATCCTTGAACTTCACTCCCGCCCGTTCGTCCCTGTCATCCAGTATGACCTCTGTCCCATCCGCAACAAGACGCTCATACAGCCCTTCCGCGGCCCGGGAGATCTGTTCATCGTTTATGTTCACCGGTGTGATGATCACGTGGAATGGCGCAATCGCCAGGGGCCATACGATCCCGTTTTCGTCGTAGCTCTGCTCGATGCACGCGGCGACCGTCCTTCCGATACCGATTCCGTAACACCCCATGATCATATGCTTTTCTTTGCCATCGCTGTCGAGGAAGGTGGCGTTCATCGCCTTGCTGTACTTGATGCCGAGTTTGAACACATGTCCCACTTCGATGCCCCTGGCAATCCTGATCTCTCCGCCGCAGCGCGGGCACAGATCCCCTTCCCGTATGGTCCTCAGGTCGGCGTACTCGGTTATCTCGAAATCCCGGGGGCTGTTGCAATTCTTTATATGGTAATCCTCCCGGTTGCCTCCCACAACAAAGTTCTTCATACCGGCAAGGGAATAATCCGCGATAATCCGGCACTTGATCCCGATGGGACCGGCAAATCCCCGGGGAGAACCCGTCACGTCCTGAATGGTGTCATCCATCGCGAGTTCGAGCGAATCACACGCAAGGTGATTCTTTAGTTTTGTTTCGTTTATCTCCTCGTCACCCCTCACTAGAGCGGCCACAGGCGTGTCGTCAGACATGAATATCATCGTCTTGACAACATCACCGGGTCCCACATCGAGAAAGGCGCAGACCTCTTCGATGGTTCGCACATCGGGGGTATGAACCTCCTCCAGCGGCAGGTATTCAGCGACCGGGCCTTCTTCCTCCGGCCGGGGGCATTCAGCCTTTTCCAGGTTTGCGGCATACGTACAGGAGGTGCAATGGACCATCGCATCCTCTCCCGTATCGGCGGTAACCATGAATTCGTGGGAAAAACTTCCCCCGATATTGCCGCTGTCCGCCTCTACCGGCCTGAAGTGGAGTCCACACCGCTCGAATATCCGGTTATAGGCGTCGAACATCTTCCGGTAGCTCTCCTCCGCACCCTCTTCGGTAGCGTCGAAACTGTAGGCATCCTTCATCCCGAACTCCCGGGACCGCATGATTCCGAAGCGCGGGCGTATCTCGTCACGGAACTTTGTCTGGATCTGATAGAGATTCCGGGGGAGCTGCCGGTACGTCTGTATCTCATCGCGTACCAGCGCGGTTATGACCTCTTCGTGCGTCGGCCCGATGCAGTAATCCCTGTTGTGCCGGTCTCTGACCCTGAGCAGCTCTTTCCCGTACATATTCCATCGTCCCGACTCCATCCAGAGCTCGGCCGGCTGTACGGCAGGCAGAAAGACCTCCTGGGCACCCGCTCGGTTCATCTCTTCGCGTACGACCTGTTCCACCTTTCTGATCACGCGGTATCCCAGGGGCAGATATGAGTATATTCCTCCGGCCAGTTTTCGTATCATTCCCGCCCGCAGCATCAGTTGGTGGCTTGCGATCTCCGCATCGGAAGGGGTCTCCTTCGTGGTCGGCAGGAACATTTCTGAATAACGCATCATTCCTCCTCAATTCGTATAAAAATTTGACAGGATCAACAGGACATTCAGGATTAAAAACGACTTTGTCAATCCGCATTCAATCTTCTTTCTACTCCTTACTCCTTACTCCTTACCGCTCTTCCCTATCATGGCATGGACCTCATCCATCAGGGCATCCGCAAACTCTTCTTCCCGTATCTTCCGTATGACCTCGCCTTTCTTAAAAAGAAGCCCCGTGTGACGTCCCGCTGCGATGCCGATATCGGCCTCAGCGGCCTCTCCCGGCCCGTTAACGACGCACCCCATAAGCGCAATCTTAACGTAATCTTTCATGCCGGAAAGTCTTCCTTCCACCTCATCAACCAGGCGGAAGAGGTCCACCTCGCACCGTCCACAGGTGGGACATGAGATGATATCGGGACCGACCTTCCGAATATTCAAGGCCCTCAGTATGCCATACGCGACGCCGACCTCCGCGACAGGATCGCCGGATATGGAAACCCGGACGGTATCGCCGATCCCTTCATTCAGGAGGACCCCGATGCCGATGGATGACTTGATGGCTGAATTGACAAGGCTTCCCGCCTCGGTTACACCGAGGTGCAGGGGGTAGTCGGTGGCTTCCGAGAGTGCCCGGTTCGCCTCTATCATGGCGGAGACATCGGATGCCTTGACGGACAGCTTGAGGGCGCGAAAATCCATCTCTTCGAAAAAACGGATATTTCTCAGGGCGCTCTCGACGAGCGCCTCCGCCGTCGGGGCACCATACCGGGAGAGAATATCCTTCTCGAGTGAACCGGAGTTGATTCCGATGCGAATGGAGACTCCTCTCTCCTTTGCCGCATGAATGACCTGCCCAACCTTGTCTTTTCCGATATTTCCGGGGTTTATCCGGATACCATCGGCACCGTTTCTGATGGCACCGATAGCGAGACGATGGTCGAAATGTATATCGGCGATCAGGGGGATCGTTATTCTCCCCTTAATCCCGGCGATTGCCCCTACCGCCTCTTCATCGGGAACGGCCACCCTAACAATCTCGCACCCCGCGTCGGTCAGCCTCTCAATCTGAGCAACCGTCGTCTCTACGTCTCTCGTGTCGGTGCAGGTCATCGATTGAACGGCGATGGGGGCATCGCCCCCTACGGTAACCGGCCCGACAGATACGGGCATTGTCTTTTTCCTGGTTTCTCTCATGGTATTCTCAAAAAATTTCGGCCCCCGGTAACAGGCGCCATCTCTTCACATTCATAACACGAACGCTATCGAAGGGCAATGAGCGAATGTCGGTAACACCGGGAAAGTGCGCCTTTTCGAGAGACGGAATCGGGTTGACTTATCCGGCCGGTGACAATAGAATCACCCAGCAAACAGGGAGGACATTTTTGTGCTTGCCCGTTTTTCGCTCTACGGTTTTCTGAAGAACCAGCGGTATTATGAGCCGTTCATGATACTCCTCTTTCTCGAAAGGGGGTTTTCCTTCACCCAGATAGGCATACTAGTGGCCTTCAGGGAGATCTGCATCAATCTCTTTGAAGTTCCCAGTGGTGCGCTGGCCGACACGTACGGCCGCCGCAGATGCATGATCCTCTCTTTTACTTCCTACATCATTTCATTCGCCCTGTTCGGTTTTGTCAGGATATATGCGTCTTTCTTCGCCGCTATGTTCTTCTTCGCCATCGGCGAGGCATTTCGGACCGGTACCCACAAGGCCATGATATTCACCTGGCTCCGGCTCCAGGATCGCCTGGACGAAAAGACGCGCGTCTACGGTTTTACCCGATCATGGTCTCAATTGGGCTCCGCCTTTTCGGTTATCATCGCCGCCCTCTTCGTCATAGTTACCGGGAGCTATACCGCAGTTTTCTATCTCTCGATAGCGCCGTATGTACTCGGCATTGTCAATTTCATGCAGTATCCCCGTGAGTTGGAGGGTAAGATTCAGGGGAAGATCACACTGCGCGGTGTCTTTGACAATCTGTGGTCCACACTGAAAATGTCGTTACGGATACGGCACCTGCGCCGCCTGATTGTCGAATCGATGGCATTTGAGGGGGTATTCAATGCGGCCAAGGATTATCTTCAACCGGTTATCAGGGGAATGGCCCTGGCCCTCCCCCTCTTTGTATATATGGAAGATACCCGTCGTAGCGCGATCATTATCGGAATTGTCTATTTCACTCTCCATCTGTTGTCTGCCTGGGCGAGCCGGAAATCGCACAGAATCACGCAGCGGGCGGGCGGAGAGGAACAGGGGGCGGTCCGCATCTGGAAGGGCGCCCTTGTCCTCTACCTCCTCCTGACACTGATACTGTACTTGGAATGGTATTACCTTGCAATTATTGGGTTTATGCTCCTGTACATCATGCAGAACCTGTGGAGACCGATACTCATCAGCCGGTTTGACGCGTACACAACCGAGACGCGCGGGGCAACGGTACTTTCCATCGAGAGTCAGGCAAAATCCGCTTCAACAACGCTTGTTGCCCCTATCCTCGGCATCACCGTCGACTTCGTAACCACGCACGGGTTTGGCGGGGGGTTCTGGCCGGTCGCCACCGCGGGTGCACTCGTTGCGCTTGGTATTCTGGCCACCAACCGGAGATCCGCCTGACGGTACAATTCTGTGTCTCGGCATCCTTGTCAGACATACTCCGGAAGATTCATCTCTTCCGCATTGACGATGCTCGGCACTGCTTTGGGGGGGGCATCCTCCAGGAAGGAGAGGCTGCTGTCCTTCTTCCACGCCGGATATCCCATCAGGATCCCCGCGATGTTCCGTGCCGCAAGGATGCTCATCCCCTCTCTCGTCCAGCCTGTCGCCGACCCGAGATGGGGCATGATGACTACGTTATCAAGGTTACTCAGGCCCGGTTTCATCTCCGGTTCGTCCTCAAAGACATCGAGCCCGGCCCGAAAATCCGGATTGCTGCGACAGTGCTCCACGAGGGCCTCCTCATCAATCAACGGCCCCCTGCTCGCGTTGACCAGGATCACGTTGCGCTTCATAAGTTCCAGACGTTCGGCATTAATCATATGGTGTGTGCTCGCATCGAGCAGGGGGTGCAGGCTCACCACATCCGCCGTCTGCAATAGTTCATCGATGCTCTCGGCCCGTCTGCAGGTCACCGGGCGTTCTCCACGTGATTCCAGAAAATCCGCGTAGGCACGGATATATTCTTCCAGAACACCGTTCCTGCGCAGGTCATAATAGAGGAGGTCCATCTTGTATCCCTCAACCATCATGCGCGCATAGGCGGCGCCGATTCGCCCCGCACCGATAATGCCAAGCGTCTTCCGGGAAAGGAGCTTTCCGAGGAAAAGGGTCGGAAGCCACCCTTCGAACCGTCCCTCACGCATAAATCGGTCGGCCTCCACCACCCGGCGCGCCGCCGCGAACGTCAGGGCCACGGCCATCTCAGCGGTGGTTTCGGTCAGAACACCGGGGGTGTTCCCCACACAGATCCCGTGACGTGTGGCGGCATCGACGTCCACGTTATTATATCCAACGGCATAATTGCTGTACACCGTCCCGCCGGCATCTTTCAGGGCGGAAAAGAGTTTTTCCCCCCAAACCTCCGTCAGCTGTCCGATAGCCCCGGAGCACCTCGTGCCTATCGCCGCATGTATCTCGCCGATGCCAAGGATGTCGGTCGAGGTGCAGACATCCACCCGGCACCCCGCTCCCCTGAGAATGTCCAGCCATCGGTCACCCGGTAACTGCTTCGTGACTATCACGCGCCGATCGCCCTGAGGATTGTATACCTGCCACGTCTTGTCCTCCATCGCACGCCCCTCCCCTTCCAGAAGGTTTTCTTGAGGACATTGTGGGCAAATGAGACTCGAATGTCAACCGCTTGTTTGGCACCAGCGAGCCGGGTACCACGGAATGCTGTGGTTTCAAAGGGAACAATACCTGTTGGAGATACCTCCAGGGTATGGTAAAATATAATAACTACACAGGCAGGTTAAACACCATTTGGAAAACAAAACCCCCCAAGACCCCTCTGTCAGCAAGATCCACTTCCCGGACAACGACAAGCTGAGAGTCCTGCTCGGAGAGCAGGACAAGAATCGCAAGGTTGTCGAGAAGCTGGGACGGGTGAAGCTCAATGCCAGGGGATCAACCGTCTCCATATCGGGCGGTGCGGACGACTGTACCCTCGTCAAGAATCTCCTCTCTCAGCTGTACGGTATCATTGAAAAGGGCTATCCGATTTATTCCAATGATATCGATTACGCGCATCGAATATTGTCGAGGAACAGCTCTGCAGACCTGGAGGCAATATTTCTCGATACCGTCTTTATATCATCGAAAAAGAGGGTGATTACACCGAAGAGCGTTGCCCAGAAGTCGTATATCGACTCCATCAGAAAATTCGATATCGTCTTCGGGATAGGCCCCGCGGGAACCGGAAAGACCTACCTTGCCATGGCCATGGCCGTGGGAGCTCTCCTCGAAAAGAGTGTGAGCAGGATCATCCTCACACGACCCGCCGTAGAGGCCGGGGAGCGACTGGGATTCCTTCCCGGCGACCTCTCTGAAAAGGTCAATCCCTATCTGAGGCCGGTATATGACGCCCTTTATGACATGATGGATTTCGGGAGAGCATCCGCATTGATCAGCAAGGGGATCATTGAAGTGGCACCCCTCGCCTTCATGAGAGGAAGGACCCTGAACGACTCGTTCGTCATCCTGGACGAGGCGCAGAACACCTCCTCGGAGCAGATGAAGATGTTCCTCACGAGACTCGGCTTCGGGTCAAAAGCCGTCATAACCGGAGACGTAACCCAGACAGATCTCCCTCACGATAAAATATCGGGCCTGATAGAGGTAGAGACACTCCTGAAGGGAATCGAGGATATTCGATTTGTTTACTTTTCAGAGATAGATGTGGTAAGACACCGCCTGGTCCAAGAGATTATACGCGCATACAATCATCTCGGCAGTAAGAAAACGATGGACAGCGAGTAGTCGTCACACAAAATCCATGGCCCTCAAAAAACCCCCTCAGAATGGAACAGCCAGCGGAGATGCAGGGATCGGATTGACAAACCGGATCCTCAGCGAGGTCTTCTCTTGGAAGGCCGGCATCGCGATCTGCGTCGGCCTGATACTGACTCTCATTCTCTATCCCCAGATCCTTCGCATCGCCCCTCCCGAATACAGGGTGGGCGCGATCATCACAAAGGATATCCAGGCGGACCGAGGGTTCCTGGTGATCGACAGGGCGGCAACCGAGCAAAAAAGGACGAAGGCCATCGAGGGTGTGCGGGATCTCTATGACTATGACAGCGACATGCCCGCGAAGATCGGCATAGCCCTGTCAAAGGCATTCCTCGTAACGGGAGAATACACACAGGAAAATGCCGGTTCATCCGACACAGAAGAGGGAACCCCCGGGAAGGCGAAAAAGCAATTCGAGGACATCTCGGGGATACCCTTGACCGATGGAGAATTCAAGGTACTTGCCGGACGCGGGTTTCCTATCGATCTGTGTAACAATATCGTACGGCTTGTCTATTACACGTACGGCACCGGCCTGATCGGCAACAGAGATGTCTTTGACCTCCACCGGGACCGGGGCATAACGATACGGGATATACGAAACCAGGAAGAGCGGGAGCTGAACGATCTGTCATCGATACTGGATGCGGGAACGATCAAGGGCTTTGTCCGCAAGAACGCGGAAAGGTTGTTTACAGGCAAAAAAACTGACGGCATTGTACTGTCACTGACGCAAAAGGCCGTACGGCCAAACCTTACCTTCGCCAAAAACGCGACGGAAAAGAGAAAACAGGCCGTCTCCGACGAGGTGAAGCCGGTACTGTACGAGGTCCAGAAGAATGAAATGATCATCCGGGAAGGAGAAAAGATAACCCCGGCGGATCTGGACAAACTCGACGCCTTCTATAAGGGAAAAGAGGGGAACCGATTTGCGAATGCATCTGTATTTTCGGGAATATTCCTTACCATTGTGCTCCTGTCCGTTATCTTCTACCGCATGTCCAGCTCGCGGTTCCGGTCATCGAGAACCGTGCTCACGGATATTCTCTTCATGGGTATCGTGATAATCCTCCAGGTCGTCCTGGTAAAGGTGGGTATATTCATATGCGAATCCGTCGGTCTGACCTATAAACTGCTCCCGGCATCCGTCTGTGTCTATGCCATACCGTTCACCATCGGTACCATGCTCGTTGCGATCCTTATCGGGAGAAACGAAGGACTGATATTCTCCGTCTTCTCTTCCCTTGTGGCGGCCTTTCTGTTCGAAGACAAGACGTCCATATTCCTGCTTTCTCTTATCGGGAGCGCGGTCGCAGCACACTATATCATCCACTGCGAACGGCGTTCGGCCTTCTTTAAAATCGGATTGGTAGTGGGGATGGTCAATATGGGAACCATCCTCTGTCTTTCCCTCCTTTCCGGCACTCTCTTCACGATCGAGACGCCCATCCGCCTGGTAATGGGAATCCTGGGAGGCATCCTGTCCGGTTTCATCGTCTCGGGTCTTGTTCCTCTCTTTGAATCCCTGTTCGGCTATACCACGGATATAAAGCTCCTCGAGCTGGCCAACCTGAATCAACCGATATTCCAGGAATTGCTTATGATGGCACCCGGGACATATCATCACAGCGTTATCGTTGCATCTCTGGTAGAGGCGGCGGCCGAAGAAATCGGCGCAAATTCCCTGTTGGCCAAGGTAAGTGCCTATTATCACGATGTCGGAAAGATGAAAAAACCGCTCTATTTCATAGAGAACCAGCCAAACTGGAAAAACCGCCACGACGATCTCTCCCCTCAGATGAGCAGTCTTGTTATTATATCTCATGTCAAGGATGGGTGTGAACTGGCACGGGAGCACAACCTCGGGAAGGCAATCACGGATATTATACGGCAGCATCATGGGACCGGCCTTGTCAGTTATTTTCACGAAAAGGCAAAGAAGGAGTGCAAGGGATCGGGGCAGTCGGTTCTGGAGGGTGATTTCCGCTATCCCGGTCCGAAGCCTCAAAAGAAAGAGGCGGGGCTTGTTCTTCTCGGGGATGTGATAGAGGCATCGTCGCGGACGCTGACGAACCCGACCCCGGCGCGGATAAAAAACCTTGTCGACAACAGGATACAGCAAATAGTGGAAGAGGGACAGCTTGACGAGTCCGACCTGACCTTTCGCGACCTGAGAAAGATCGGCGAGACATTCACCCGGATACTCACCGGCATATTCCACCGAAGGATAGAGTATCAGCAACCCTCCTCCAAATAGGCCTATATGAAGATTCTGACAACCGACAGACAAACCGCAATCGATATAGACCTCTCGCGGGCCGAACGATCATTGGGCACCATCCTGAAGGCCCTTGGGGAGGAAGATCGTGAGATCAGCCTGATCTTTGTGGATGATGCGGGCATTACCGATATCAATCGGGAGTATCTGAGCAGGAATTATCCCACGAATGTTATCGCATTTCCCATGAACGAGGGAGAATTCGGCAACATCAATCCTGTCCTCCTCGGGGATATCGTCATATCGACGGAGACGGCCCTGCGGGATGCGCAGGCAGGAGACCTTCCGCTTGAGGACGAGATTGACTACCTGATGATCCATGGCACGCTCCACCTCTTGGGATACGATCATGAACAGCCGGCAGAGGCCGAAGCGATGGGGAAAAAGGAAAAAGAGATCTTCTTTACGCTGAAAAAATACCACCTGGAGTAAAAAACAAAAGTCTAAAGCAAAAGATGATCTTTAGAGCCTAACGCTATTTTATCACTAGTTTCTGACCGGGTTGGATAACGGAGCTTCTGCGGAGATTGTTCAGCCTGAGGAGCCTGCTCAGGCCGACCCTGTTTCGTGACGCTATCGTGGACAGCGTATCTCCTTTCCTGACAACATAGGTCTGTGATGGCGTGCCCGAGTCCTTCGCAGCACTGCCCCGTATCTTGATAATCTGGCCGATGCTCAGGTCATTACGCCGCAGGCCGTTCAATCGCTTTATCTCCGAGATGGTCGTCCCGGATCGCTTTGCGATGAGCCAGAGAGAGTCCCCCTTCTTGACGCTGTATGTCGCCACATCACCCCCCTTGAGCGTGGGGGGACGTCGCTTTTCCGAATAGACGTAGCCGCGGGAGGGTATCTTGATCCACCTGCCCGCTCTGATGCGGTGTTTGCTGGTCAGGTGGTTCGCCGCCAGGATCGCATTAACCGAAGAGTGATATCTCCGCGCGAGGACGGAGAGGGTGTCGCCCCTCTTTACCTTATAGCGGATATACCGGGCGCCGCCAGGTTTCTTCGCCTTCGCCACCTTGTCGATAATCAGGGCGAATTGTTCTTCCATCCCCGTCGGGATCTTCAGATCGTAGGCATTCGGGGTCGTCTTATACCGAAGCTCAGGGTTGAGAGACTCCAATGTCGCCGCCGGCAGATCGAGCAGTTGTGCCACGTCTTTGAGTTTGATACTCTTTTCTGTTTTGACCGTGTCGAAGGGTACGGGCTTGTCCTGATCACGATTCAGATCGATACCATACTTCTCAGGATCCTTGAGCATGTGCACCGTTGCGAGGAAACGGGGGACATAGTTCGATGTCTCCGGGGGGAGCTGACGGTAGAGATCCCAGAAGTTATCCAGGTAATTCATCTGCTGCCGTGATATGGCCTTCAGGACCCTCCCCTCTCCGCAGTTATACGCTGCCAGGACCGTCAGCCAGTCCCCGAATATCCCGTGGAGCTCCTTCAGGTAGGCGATGGCCGCCCGGGTCGATTTCTCGGGATCCATGCGCTCATCGATCCAAAGATCGCGTTTGAGCCCGTAGCGGTAGCCGGTCGAGGGGATGATCTGCCAGAGACCGAGGGCCCTAGCCTTTGAGAGTGCCTTTATCTTGAATCCGCTTTCGACGAGCGGGAGCCAGGAGAGCTCTTCCGGGAGGCCCGCCTCCTTCAACTGCTCCAGGATCATCGGACGGTACCTGCCCGACCGGTCGTATGAGGCGAGAAAGAAATTACGTTCGCCCCCCTGGAAACGCCTGATAGCCGCCTCGACATCTTCATTCATGACGAGGGGGATCTCGCTCTGGTACCCCGCAGCGACATGACTTCTCGATGTATAGATCTCGACGATCTTCTTGGCTATCATGACGCGAAGATCATCCTTCTGCCAGGCGATTTCGGGGTCGCCGTTGACGTCCAGGACAAGGGAATAGGCCTCATCCAGGAGCTTCAGGGCATTGTCAGGCTCACCCTTTTCCCAGAGAAGCTGGGCCTGCTCCAGAAAATCAAGGGCCTCATCCATGACTGCCTGCTGGTTATTCTGGCCGTTATGTTTCCCATTGATCTCTCCCTGGTCGGAGGTGTCCGTATCGGAGTCTCCTGAAGGATCTTCCTGCACAGACTCAAGGTCACGGACGCCTTGAGATGCCTGAGGAGATCCGTCTGCCTGCCCTGCAGGCGTCCTCCCCTCCTGATCGGGGAGGGGCATCAGTATAGACCCGTCCGGTGGAACGCATGAAGACAGAAATACGGCAAGAAAGGCCGTTATTACAAGCCTTTTTAGTACAAACATACCGTGACCCTTCCCGAAGGTACCATTGAATATCCTCCCCCCTCTATTGACGTGTGCCCATGTCTAAATTGTTTCATCCAGAAATGCAAGCAATAAGCAATCCTGACGGTGCCCCCACTCAGCTTATCAGGTACTCCTCTATAAAATCGTCTATGTCACCATCCAGCACCCTGTCCACATTTCCAACCTCCCTGTTTGTCCTGTGGTCCTTCACCATCTTGTAAGGATGAAGGATATAGGAGCGTATCTGGCTTCCCCAGGCTATCTGTTTTTTTGTCTTATGGACCTCGTCCAGTTCCTCGGCCTTTTTGCGAAGCTCCTCTTCATAGAGCCGTGATTTCAACACCTTCAGGGCCATGGCCCTGTTCTTGTGCTGAGACCTTTCGTTCTGGCACTGCACCACGATCCCTGTCGGTATATGGGTGATCCTGACGGCGGAATCGGTCTTGTTGACATGCTGTCCTCCGGCCCCGCTCGACCGGTAGGTATCAATCCGCAGGTCGCTGTCATTGATCTCGATATCTATATCGTCAGAGACCTCCGGATATACAAAAACCGACGCAAATGACGTGTGCCTTCTCCTGCCGGTATCAAATGGGGAAATGCGCACCAGCCGGTGTATCCCGACCTCGGCCTTGGCGTACCCGTACGCGTACCGTCCCTCCACCGTCATGGTGACGCTCTTGACACCCGCCTCGTCACCCGGCTGGAGATCAATGATCTTTGTCTCAAAACCCTTTCGCTCGGACCATCGCAGATACATGCGCAGGAGCATCTGCGTCCAGTCCTGGGCCTCTGTACCGCCGGCCCCGGCATGAATGGTCATGATGGCGTTGCCCGGGTCCTCTTCAGCCCCCAGCATCATCCGGAATTCATCATTCCTGACCGAAGATTCAAGGTCGGCAATGTCTCTCTCTATCTCTTCAAGGACGCTCTCATCATCCTCATCGCATGCCATCTCAAAGAGCATCTCCAGGTCTTGGAGGGCCGCGTTCAGATCGTGCCATCCACGGACTACTTCTTCCGCCCTGCTCTTTTCCTTCGTTATCTCCCTGGCAGCTGCGGGGTCATCCCAGAAGCCCTCTCTGAGGGTCTGCTTTTCCAGCTGTCCTACCTTTTCTTCATTGGCATCTATGTCAAAGACAGCCCCTGAGGTTATCGATTCTCTTTTTCAGGTCCTGTATCTTTTCGGAAATATCTGCAATCATCTGTCTTTCCTCCTCACGGAAACTAGAGAGCCAATTAGCAGAAACCCGATACAGAAACAAGCAAATATGTTGCCGTATCGTGAATAAAAGGTCTTGTGTTGGGTGAATTTCACCGTGCCGAGCAGGGTCTGTCTCTCAAAGAGGTTTGTTCTGGACACAACCCTGCCGGTCGTATCTACGATGGCGCTTATCCCGGTATTTGCAGCCCGTATCAGGTAGGTCCGGTTTTCTATCGCCCGGAAGATCGCCATCGTCAGGTGCTGGTACGGGGCCGAGGTGTTCCCGTACCATGCGTCATTGGTGATATTGACGAGAAGCCCTGTGCCTTTCAGACGATACTCACGGCTGATTTCGGGGAATATCCCCTCATAGCAGATAAGGGTTCCTATCTCGCCACTATCCATCGATAGGGGCACAACCGTATCACCCGGTCTAAAATCCCCGGCACCTACAACCAGTTTATCGATAAAGAAGAGGACCCTGCGCAGGGGAATATATTCGCCGAAGGGAACCAGGTGCACCTTGTCATATCTCCCCGAGACGGACCCGTCAGGTGCAAGCAGGTAGGCGCTGTTGTGAAAGGAAATATCCTCCCCTTCCCTGTTATAAGCCGGAGACCCAAAGAGGAGCCAGGCACCTGTCTGTCGCGCCACATCGAAGACGCTCCGGGAGAGCTCATCGTAGTTCTGAAAATAGAATGGCGCCGCCGTTTCGGGCCAGACGATCAACGATACATCCCTCCCTGAGGCACCGGCTGATAGATTCCGGTATATGTTCACGGTTTCCGTCTGAAATTCAGGACTCCACTTGCGGGACTGATCGATGTTTCCCTGAACAAGCAAGACCGTAACAGGATCAAGACCCTCTTCAGCCCCTTTCAGGGTATCGATGCGGTATCCCCCGTACCCAAGAACCAGCAGGATCAGAACCGCTCCGGCAGCGATTTCGGCCAGGGGCAGTTTTCTCTTACCGCCGGGTGCGGGGGAAAAACCGCACATGCAGTCATAGAGAACGCAGTTCACGAAGACTATCAGAAAAGTTATCCCGTAGACACCCGTGATGTCGGCGATCTGTATCAGAGAGAGGTATCCGTGCTGCGAATGGGCGAGATCTTCCCACGGAAATCCCGAAAAGAGGTGGGCCTTCAGATACTCAAGGGAGGTCCAGAGGAGAGGCGCGATCACCGCCGCGGCTATCCCCTTCTTCCTGAAAAAGACAAGGCCTGCGCAGAACAGCGCCGGGTAGAGGCTCAGGTAGATGACCAGAAGAAGCATAACCGAAACGCCTGCATAGAGGGGAAGCTGGCCATACTTCACGGCGACGAACACGATCCAGTACACCAGACCGGTATTGTACACCAGACCCGCAATAAGTCCTGTACGGAATGCAGATGGGAGGTCTGTATTCCTGAGGGCATACAGAAGCGGTACCAGGGCGATCCATATGAGAAAACCCAGGCCTGTCTTGGGAAAGGAGAGGCATATGAGGAGTCCGGAGGCCAGAGAGAGTAACAGCTCTTTTTTATTCATCGTGCGCGCGTGTCTTTTCTTTTTTTGTGTCTACCGTCGACTCCCCGGTTCTCTGGACCCGTACCCTTTTTATACTTCTCTCATCGGCCGCCTCTATAGTAATTTTCAGGTCCTTGTACGCAAGTGTCTCCCCAGTAACGGGAATTTTTTTGGTAAGATAAAATATAAAGCCCCCCAGTGTTTCAAACTGTCCCTCGGGGACCTCCGTACAGAAGTGTTCTTCAAATTCCTCGATATCGACCCGGCTGTCCACCAGAACATCACCGCCAGGAAGCGTCGTGAAGGGGTTTTCCTCGATGTCGTGTTCGTCATGGATCTCACCGACAATCTCCTCTATCAGATCCTCCAGGGTCACGAGACCGGAAGTTCCACCGTACTCATCGATAACGATGGCCATATGCGATTTTTTTTCTTTGAGTTCGTGCAGGAGGAGGTGAATATTCTTGGTCTCCGGTATGTAATAGGTCTTCCTGAGGATCGAGGTAATGTCTTCCCTCCGGAAGGTCTTCGACCAGAATCTCAGCAGGTCTTTTACGTTCAGTATTCCGACGATATTGTCGATATTATCATTGTAAAGGGGCATTCTCGTGTGCCCGTGTTTCAAGACGAGGGCCAGGATATCCTCGATGGTCGAGCTGTCGCTGATGGCGACTATCTCCGTCCGGGGGACCATCACCTCCCTGGCTACCGTCTCGCGCAACTCAAGGATGCTCTGGATCATCTCACCCGACTGCCTGTCGATGAGGCCATCCTCTTCGCCCGAATCGATAATGGATTGTATCTTCTCCTCCAATACCGTCAGGCCCCTCTTCCCTGCTACTGCCGGGAAGAGAATGCCGATCCATTTTCTGATTCTCTCCAGAAAAATATCGTATCCTCCTATTCGAGTGATATTCGAAAACAGCAAAAAGATATGTCGCTACAATCCCCTCAGATATTCCGGCCTGAGGACTCTTCGGTTTGAGGATTCGATGACGTGCTGTATCAAGCCCACCGTTTCGTCTTTTTCCTGAGGCATTCGGGCGCGTATCGGCAGATAGTTTGAGGCATGATTCGAGGTGAAGAAACAGTCGGTAAAATCGGATTGTGCCACTATAATCCCTAATTCTTCAAGAAATCCGAACGTGTCGGGCAGTTCAAATTTCCCCGATACCTGCTCTTCATACAGGGCGGTACCAGGAACGACCATCACGGTAAGGGCTCCCACATACTCAGGGTCGATCTCCGTCAGCACCCGGGCCGTGTCCCGTGCATGTTCCATACTCTGTGCCTTCCCTCCGATTCCCAGGAGGACCGTGACGGAGAGCGTGATGCCAGCCTCTTTGATCTTTCGACCGGCCTCAATCATCTGGAGAGAATCAGCTCCCTTTTCTATCTTCCGGAGGATATCGTCATTCCCCGTCTCCATGCCCAGATACGCTATCTTTACACCCAGATCTCTGAGTTGCACAAGTTCTTCAGGCGTCTTGCGCAGGATGCTCTTCGCGTTCGCGTAGAGGCCTATACGCTGTACGCCCCTGATATGGGTGTTGATGGATTCCAGGATGGGCACCAACCTCCTCATGGGAAGAATCAGGGCATCACCATCACAGAGAAAGATCTTTTCGATATACCCGTATCCGGAAGCCTCGATGATATCTTCCTCAATCTCATCAAAGGTCTTGATCCTGAATTTCTCTCCCTTGTAGGTCGGGCAAAATGTGCATTTGTTGTGTGAACAACCGACGCTGATCTGTAATAGAAGGCTCCCCGCCTCACTCGGGGGCCGTATTACCGTTCCTTCATATTTCATTAGTACCCTTCGTATCCCTCCTCTAAGATATACCTACTCTGCAAAACGCTCGCAGGTGCTGGGATAAGCCACCGGTTGTTTTACAGAAAGTCTTCGTATTTTTTCTGACGTATTTTTCTTTCACGAACCCGCTAATCTTTACAGGCTACTTGTATAATACGACTGGGGAAAAGGCAAGGTACAAAAGTTTTTTGTGGATGGCCGGCTTTTCTACATGATATACAGGTTAAAAGAGTAAGATTATAAGATTTTAGAGGCAATCGGGGCACTTTTCTCTTGACGGGTGATATCACATGGGTATAAATTCTCGGTGATAGGCGCCTTGAGGAGGATAGTGCGTCCGTTAATTTCAAAAAAGGGGGATGGGGGTCTTGGCAAGTGGAATCGTAAAGTGGTTTAATGAGAAGAAGGGCTTCGGGTTTATTCAGCAGGAGGATGGTCAGGATTTATTTGTTCATTATTCTTCAATCAACATGGACGGTTTCAAGACGCTTGTCGAGGGAGACGAAGTGATCTTTGACGTTGAGGAAACCGACCGCGGGTTTCAGGCAAAGAATGTCACGAGACCTTAACGAAATAAGGATTTAATTCAAACAGGTATCACAGATAGTATAGTTCGGTACCAACATTTACAGCTGGTCGCGTAGAGGGACTGCTGTACCCAAAAGGGGACAGACTGCTTTGAGTCGAGTTGCTGTGCTTAAGTAGTTTTGTCCCCTGACTCGTTTCAAGGAAGGAAGATCATATATCAGTGGTTAAATCTTTAAACGATCTGCACCCGGAAGAAACCGGCGTCGTGCATGAAATCAAAGGAGGACAGGCGCTGATCAATCGCCTGAACGCCCTCGGAATCAGGACGGGGAAACAGATAACCAAGATAAGTTCCATGTTGCTGCATGGGCCTGTTACTGTTCAGATAGACCGAACACGGGTGGCCATCGGCTTCGGTATGGCCGCCAAGATATTTGTCGAAGTGGACAAGCAAACATGATCAAGATCCTGCTCATGGGCAACCCGAATGTTGGCAAGAGTGTCATCTTTTCCCGGCTCACCGGGGTGCGCGTGGTTTCTTCCAATTATCCGGGAACAACAGTTAACTATACAAGCGGTTTCATGAAGATAGATGGTCGGCAGGTTGAAATTATCGACGTTCCCGGCACGTATACCCTTGAGCCCACCTGCGAGGCGGAAAAGATCGCCGCTGAGATGCTCGAGACGGGCGATGTCGTCATCAATGTCGTCGACGCGACAAATCTCGAACGGAATCTCTACCTGACGCTTCAATTGATGGAGATGAAGATCCCCATGGTGGTCGCACTGAACCTGTGGGATGACACACGCCACCGCGGAATAGAAATCAACCTCGAAAAACTGAGGGAGATCCTCGGTGTACCGGTCATTCCCACATCCGGGCTCAACGGGCAGGGAATCAAGGAACTGGTAACCAGCATTCCGGAAGCCGTATCCCCTCCCCCCCTGACAAAGAGCCGGGATGAACGATGGTCTGTTGTCGGGAGCATAACGGATCAGGTACAGCAGATATTCCACCGGCACCACACATGGTTTGAGCGTCTCGAAGACGCGAGTGTAAAACCCAAGACGGGTCTCCTGATAGCCTCGGTTGTGCTGGCGGGTTCCTTCATGGTAATCCGTTTGATCGGTGAATTTCTGATAAACCATCTGCTCGACCCCCTCTTTCATTCCCTCTGGCTGCCGGTACTGATGAAACTGAGCGCGCTTATGGGAGGGAGTGGTCTGTTGCACGATGTCATCGTAGGGAAGCTGATGGGGGGTACAATCGATTTTGTCGAGTCGTTCGGACTGCTCAGCAGTGGCCTGTATGTTCCCTTCGCCATGGTCCTTCCCTACATCGTATCGTTCTACCTGGTTCTGGGAATCCTTGAGGATACGGGATACCTGCCGCGCCTGGCGGTCCTTTTGGACACCACCATGCACAGGATTGGTCTGCACGGTTTTGCCATCATACCGGCCCTGCTGGGATTCGGGTGCAGCGTACCGGCTGTTATGGCGACGCGCGTTCTTGAGAGCAGAAGGGAGCGGTTCATCGCGGCAACCCTGGTATGCATAGCCATACCGTGTGCCTCCGCACAGGCGATGATATTCGGTCTGGTCGGAAAATACGGGGGGCAATACGTCGCACTTGTCTATGGAACCCTCCTCGCGGTGTGGATCATCCTGGGTATCCTGCTCCATCGTCTCCTTAGGGGATTCAGCCCCGAACTCCTGATCGAAATCCCTCCCTATCGCATCCCCCCCTGGGGTGCAATCATACAGAAGCTGTGGGGAAGGACGCACGGTTTTCTTATGGAGGCCGTTCCCATAATCCTGGCCGCTGTCCTGGTTATCAACGTACTATTTGTCTTCGGGATATTTGACTATGTGGCCTCCTTTACCGCGCCGGTCATCCGGGGTGTGCTCGGCCTGCCCGAGGAATCGGTGACGGCGGTTGTCATAGGACTCTTCCGTAAAGACGCCGCCCTCGGCATGCTGGCCCTGTCGGCAATGACGGCCAAACAGATGGTTATCGGCAGCGTCGTCCTGACCATGTTCTTCCCCTGTATCGCCACGTTTGTTGTCCTGCTCAGAGAGCTCGGCCTGAAGGATTTTCTGAAGTCGGCCGCCATCATGCTGGTCTCCTCCATAACGGTCGGAGGAATCCTGAATGTGGTGCTGTAACGGACAAGACCTGTGTCTTGCATCGATCCGTTCCGTATGACTCGACAATTATGTCGATCTTCGTTCGACATTTCATCATGCGATCCCCCCGTTTTTCCGTCATTTTCACCAGCCCCTGTTTGATTTCGACATTTTTTTCCTCCGCTTCGCCGGGACAGCAGGAGGGCCATTGGGATATCATGAATAAAACTATCTATATTACGGATAGTTATATAAAATCCCCCCTATTGTCTTTGCTGGTACATAAATTGCTTTTTGAAGTAGACACGCGAGTCGAAGTCAACCTCCTCCGATTCGAGCTTAAACCCTGAAAAAGCCGGTTAAGGTGCCCACCCCCCCTTGATCGGCACACAAACTCCTTTCCGGGAAGCCTGCCGGCTTCCCGGTTTTCTATTATACTCTGTTCCCTCTACGGATAAAGTGAGTCCGGAGCACGGCATCCGGCCTCCTTGTCCTTGAAGACACGTGACGGCATGTGGTACTCTCACAGTGATCAATGCCGCCAAAGGATGCAGCCCGTGACGGAGCAGGAGAGAACAATAGGAGAGGGAGTTTATATCATAGGGGGTCCCGGCATCACGCATGCTGCGGACGCGACCTCCTTTATCGTCGACTGCGGCGGAGAGCTCGTCATGATCGATTCGGGAGCGGGAGAAAGCGCACAGCTCCTCGTCAATAACATAAAAGGCCTGGGGCTGGACCCGGAGAATATCTCGACACTGATTCTCACCCACTGCCACATAGATCACATCGGTTCGGCCCCCTATTTCATCGAGCGATACGGGTGTACGCTGGTCGCCCACGACCTGGATTCGGCCGCCGTAGAGAACGGTGATCCGGTGGTGACCGCCGCCAATCTGTACGGAACGGCCTTTCCCCCGACACACGTAGACACACGCCTTACCGGCGAGGCGGGAATCCTCTCTTTTGGAGGAGCCCAGATCCACTGGATACATACCCCCGGGCATACACCCGGTTCGGTGAGCCTCTACTGCGACCGAGGGGACGAGCGTATTTTATTCGGACAGGACATACACGGCCCCTTTTTTCCCACCTTCGGCTCCGATATCGACGCGTGGAAGCAGTCGATGGTGAAGCTGCTCGATCTGAATGCCGACATCCTCTGTGAGGGACATTTCGGTATCTTCCGTTCGAAGGAACGCGTTAGATCGTACATTATGGGCTATCTGACACGGTACTGAAGGCGGCATATCCACTTTCAGTCGCTCGAAAGCTATTTTTCCGCAAAAACGGCCTGGCATTTTCTTCCGCTATCTGCTAGAAGAGCCCTCGTAAAGGATGGGTTTCTATGCGGATACCTGAACGGCAGGAATGCTATCGCATCATGCACACGATGGAGATGTTGGACAATATCGTGGCCCATTCCCTTCAAGTCTGCCGCGTGGCCCTCTTCCTCTCCGATTCCCTGGAGGCGGATCTCAACTCCGATCTGGTTCAAGCGGCCGCCCTCCTCCACGATATCACCAAGACGAGGGGGCTGCGGACCCGCGAAAATCATGCCGAGACCGGAAGGCAGCTCCTTTGGGATCTGGGGTATCCGGAGGTTGGGACGATCGTCGGACAACATGTCCTTCTGGACGAGTATTGTGCTTCGGATAGACCAACCGAAGCGGAGGTGGTCAATTACGCGGACAAACGGGTGGTTCACGACAGGGTGGCAACCCTTTCACAGCGGATAGAATATATTATGGGGCGGTATGGAACACAGCCCGACCACAGGAGATACATCCACCTGCTCGGAGAAAAGACAAAGGATCTGGAGGACCACCTCTTTCATTTCTGCCCCTTTTCCCCGGCGGAGATGGAGACACTCCTCGGACCGGATACCTGTTCCGCCGAATTTTCAGACTATAGCAGAACAAACAATACCGAGAGGCCGTTACCGGGCTCTAGTCAACGTGTATGAGGCAGTTTCCCTCGAAACCCTTGACAAAACGGGATCGGGGGCATAGGGGTGACAGGCGCCCACGGGGTGATGCCCGTTGGGGTCGAGGGGCCCGGAAATCTCCGGAGACAGGTACTTTTAGGATACCATGGCCGTAAAACCGAAAGAAGGCAGAATTTCAATCGACAGCAGTCTCTGCAAAGGGTGCTATCTGTGCATATCGGTGTGCCCCAGCGAATGTATCGTCATCTCCGAGGAATCGAACGAAAAGGGGTACCATCCGGCCGAATTTACGGGAATGAAGGATGGAAAGGCTCCTGCATGCACGGGGTGCACGCTCTGCGCGATCATCTGCCCCGATATCGCCATAGAGGTCTATCGTGGATAACAAGATGCTGATGAGGGGAAGTCAGGTAATCGGCGAGGCGGCCATACGCGCCGGATGTCGATTTTACGCGGGCTATCCCATAACGCCACAGAATGAACTTCCGGAATTCATGTCCGGCGCAATGGCCGATCTGGAAGAGGGCACCTTTATTCAGGCCGAAAGCGAGATCGCCGCCATCAATATGGTGATCGGGGCATCCATGGCGGGGGCGCGGGCGATGACCAGCTCATCCAGCCCGGGAATAAGCCTCAAGCAGGAAGGAATATCCTTTCTGGCGGCGCTGGAGCTTCCCGCGGTGATCGTGAATGTCATGCGTGGCGGCCCCGGCCTCGGCAACATAGCCCCGTCTCAGGGGGATTACTTCCAGGCCACCCGGGGGGGCGGACACGGCGATTATCGCTCCATCGTCCTGGCCCCCGCCCACGGGCAGGAGCTGGCCGATCTCACCAGAGAGGCCTTTCAATACGCGGACAGATACCGGACCCCCGTCATGATACTGGCCGACGGCATGATGGGTCAGATGATGGAACCGGTTGTCTTTCCCGATCCTCTCACCCCGGACGAACTGCCCTCCAAGCCCTGGATCCTGGACGGGGCACATGAGAGACCGAGCAGAATCATCAAGTCCCTGATCCTCGATACCGTGGAGATGGAAGAGCACAACTGGAAACTCGCGCGGAAGTACCGGATCATATCCACCGAGATCCCCCGAGCGGAGACATACATGACGGAAGATGCCCGGCTCGTGATCATCGCCTACGGAACCGCCGCACGGATCGCTCGGGGCGGAATCAAGAGGGCACGGGAAATGGGACTGAAGGTGGGCCTCCTGCGGCCGGTCACCCTGTGGCCCTTCCCTGATCGTGCCATCAGGGAAATGAGCAGACTGGTCAAGGACTTCATGGTGTTCGAGATGAACACCGGACAGATGGTCGACGACGTGCGCCTCTCCCTGGAGGGGAGAAGCAACGTGCACTTCTACGGTCGGCCGGGGGGGATCATCTCAACGCCGGACGAGGTGGGAAAGGCGATCAGCAGCCTCTATTACCGCCAGCACCTGAAAGAGGATTGAGCGATGCAGGAACGTGTCTTTACCAGGCCACGATACATGAAAAAGGCGCCCTTCCACTACTGCCCCGGGTGCGGGCACGGCATCATCCACCGGCTGGTGGCCGAGGTCATCGAGGAACTCGGAATCGGAGACAAAACGATCGGTGTCCCGCCGGCCGGCTGCGCGGTCCTTGCCTACGACTACTTCGACGTGGACATGGGTGAAGCCCCTCACGGGAGGGGTCCGGCACTGGCAACCGGGATCAAACGGATCCTTCCGGACCGGATCGTCTTCTCCTATCAGGGGGACGGGGATATCGCCGCCATCGGAACCGCTGAGACGATCCACGCTGCCAACCGGGGTGAGAACATTACCGTTATCTTCGTCAACAACAGCTGCTACGGGATGACGGGAGGGCAGATGGCCCCGACGACCCTGATCGGTCAGAGCTCCACCACCACACCGGGAGGGCGTGACGAAAGGCGTGACGGCACCCCGATCGATCTGAGTGAAATGTTGAGAACAACCAAGGGAGCCGTCTATATAGAGCGGACCGCCGTCAATTCGATACGGAACATACGAAAGACGAAAAAGGCTATTACGAAGGCATTCGAGGCGCAGATGGCGGGCAGAGGGTTTTCGCTTGTCGAGATTCTTTCCCCCTGTCCCACCAACTGGAAGATGTCCCCGCTCGAGGCGTGCCGATGGATTGATGAGGGTGTTATGCGGACCTTTCCCCTCAAGGTGATAAAGGACGAGATAGGATAAATGAGATCGACCCGTATGAAGAAGACCGTCTTTGCCGGATTCGGGGGACAGGGCGTCCTGATGATGGGGTATGTCTTTGCGGTCGCGGCGATGCGTGACGGAAGAGAGGTGACCTATCTGCCCGCCTACGGGGCGGAGATGCGCGGGGGTACGGCAAACTGCACGGTCGCTGTCTCGGGCGAGGAGATCTTCTCCCCCGTGGCATCTGCCCCCGATTTTGCGGTCATTATGAACACCCCCTCCCTCCTGAAATACGAGGGGGTGATGAACGAGGGGAGCACTATCCTCCTCAACTCGGACCACGTCAACAGAGAACTGACCAGGGAGGACCTGACCGCCATCCGGATCCCTGCCGCCCAGATCGCGAAGGAATTGGGGAGTGAACGGGTCGTCAACATGATCATGCTGGGGGCATTTGTGGCCCATACAGAGATGACTTCCCTGGACTCGATCATGAACGGGCTCTCCGAAATCGTGAAAAACGCCAATGCCTCTATCATGAAACTGAACCGCAGGGGGCTGGACCGAGGTGCCGAATACATCCTGAAGGGGGATTCGCGGTGAAGACGAAGACGGTGAAACAGATCGAGCTCTGGCTGAAGAACATCCCGGGGCAGCTCTCCGATGTCAGCGACATACTGAGCGACAACAGGATCAACATGCTGGCCTGCTGCTACGCGACAAGACGGGAAGAGGAAGGCCTCTTTTACTTCGTCGCCAATGACCCCAACAAGGCGGTGAATGTTCTGAAATCGGCAGGGTACAAGATAAAGACAAAACAGGTCATAGCATGCGAGATGCCGAATCACCCCGGGGGGATCAATGTTGTCCTGAAGCTGCTCAAAAAGGCACAGATCAACCTCGATTATATCTATCCCTGTATGGGAACGGGACTTACCTCTATTGTCATCCTGGGGCTGGGACCGGTCAAAAAGACCCTGGAGATCATGGAAGACAACTGGATAAAGGTATGGGGCGACGATCTTTACCATATATGATCGCACACCGTCCAACGGAAAACGAGTTGTCACACCGTCGCTCCATTGCATCCCCTCCGGCCCGGATCCTTTCTCAGTGGCACGGCCCCGAGAATTATATCCCCTTTCGCTACAAATGTACCCCAAAACCCTTTACAAGAAACACGGTCGGTGCTACCCTCCTGAAATATCGTTTGCCTTTGACGGTGTGGCGATGGCGGGATGAACGTTGCGGGAGGCATGATGTGCCGTTTCATATCGGCCTCTTTGCCAAGATCGGCGCTTTTTGTATTTTCTGTACGGGGAGGAATGGAATCATATTATGGCAGGCACAAAGACATCATACCGCGAGGCGGGAGTGGATATCGACAAGGCCAACGCCTTCGTCGATAAGATAAAACCCCTCATAAAGACCACTGCCCGCAAGGGGGCCGTCGGAGAGATCGGCAGTTTTGGAGGCCTCTTCCATCTCGGCACCAACAAGTACCAAAACCCTCTTCTCGTCTCGACAACCGATGGAGTCGGCACAAAACTCAAGATAGCCCATATGATGGATATCCACAACACGATCGGTATCGACCTCGTCGCAATGAATGTCAACGACCTGATCGTTCAGGGTGCCGAGCCCCTCTTCTTCCTGGACTACATAGCCACCGGGAAGCTGAGCGTTGAAACAAGCGTGCAGATAATCGAAGGCATCGCACAGGGCTGCGTCGAAGCGGGGTGTGCACTTACCGGTGGTGAAACCGCTGAAATGCCGGGCTTCTACAATGATAATGAATATGACCTGGCCGGGTTCTGCGTCGGCGTTGTTGAATACGACAACCTCATCGACGGCTCCGAGATCAGGGTGGGAGACAGTATCATCGGGCTGGCCTCGAGCGGGATACACAGCAACGGATATTCCCTTGTACGAAAGGTGTTATTCGAGCAGGCAGGTCTCGATATCAATGATACCGCAGAAGGTCTTGGCGGTTCGATAGGAATGGAACTGCTTCGTCCGACAAAAATCTATGTAAAACCGATCCTTAACCTCATCAAGAACTTCAGCATACGGGGAATAGCCCACATCACGGGCGGGGGACTCACGGAGAATATCCCGCGGATACTGCCCCAGCGATGCGGAGCGGTCATCGTGCGGGAACAGTGGACCCCTCCCGCCATCTTCGGGATCCTTCAGGACAGGGGGGGGATCGATGATGCAGAGATGCTCAGGGTCTTCAATATGGGCATCGGGATGATCGTTATTGTTCCGAAAAAGAATTCGAAGGAAATCGCCGCTCATCTGGAGAGGCTTGGAGAGCAGGCCTGGATAATCGGTCATATCACGAAACGGGACGAAAGAGACCCGGCCATCAGATTCGAGTAGAGAGATGAAAAAGATACAGATGGGCGTTCTGGTCTCCGGCGGGGGAACCAACCTGCAATCCATAATCGACAGCATAGAAGGAGGCATGCTGGACGCTACGATTCGGGTGGTTATCAGCAATGTCCCCGGCGTCCGATCGCTGGAACGGGCACAGAAGCACAATATCCCCACCGTGGTGGTCGATCATGAGAGGTTCGCCACCCGGGAAGACTTCGACCGGGAGATCGTTGCCGTCTTAAAGGACCACAATGTAGAGCTGGTGGTCATGGCAGGGTTCATGAGGATACTGACACCGGTCCTCCTCAGGGCCTTCCCCCAAAAGATACTGAACATTCACCCGGCACTTCTCCCCGCTTTCCAGGGTCTCCATGTCCAGGAGAAGGCCTTCGATTACGGGGTGAAATTTTCCGGGTGCACGGTCCACTTTGTCGATGAGGGGGTCGATACCGGACCGATCATCATCCAGGCCGTTGTTCCCGTATATGACGATGACACGGCAGAGACCCTCCAGCAGAGGATATTAAAAGAGGAACACAGGATCTACCCACAGGCAATCCAGCTTTACGCGGAAGAGAGGCTCGAGGTCACCGGACGGAAGGTACGCGTAAAAGACCCCCGCCCGGAGGAGGCTGCGTCTCTACACAACCCGCCCCTGGAAAAGTTTTAATATGATTATCGTAAGCGCCTGTCTTCTTGGCTTCAAGTGCCGATATGACGGGGGAAATCAGACCGAGGAGGCTCTGTTCGCGCCCTCGGTAGAAAACCTCCTCGTTCCCCTTTGCCCGGAACAGCTTGGGGGGCTCCCTACGCCTCGCTCACCCTCGGAGATTCAGGGTGGAGACGGGATGGATGTGATTGAAGGGAACGCGCGAGTCGTCTCCGCCTCCGGGAGGGACGTTACCGACTGTTTCCTGCGGGGGGCACAGGAGGTGATCCGTTTCATGAAACTAATGGGAATCTCGACGGCGATCATGAAAGAGAAGAGCCCTTCCTGCGGTGTTTTTCACATAAAAAGCGGTGGCGCCATTCTGAGAGGGACAGGGGTCACATCGTCCCTCCTCGCAAAGAACGGCATGCGGATCATATCATCCGACAGGATCAGGGATGAATGGAAGACAATCGGGGGCCGGGTACTATAGCGCATGTATGATACCATCGTATTGGGAAATGATCCGGGCTCTCTGGTAGCCGCCGTTACCCTGGCAAACCACGGGAAGAAGGTACTCCTCCTGGCAGAGGACACCCCTCCATGCTACTCGGAATCGGGGTATACGTTCGATATCGATCCCCTCCCCTGGACCGGCTTTAACAGGGGAAATGTATTCAGACAGTTTCTCTCCCACCTGGGGATACCCCAGGAAGAACCTCCCCTGAATCCGGCACTCCAGATAATCTTCCGGAGACACAGGGTGGAGCTCTGCGGCACGGCAGAGCGGGACATCAAAGAGATCGAACGGGAATTCCCAGACAAGACCTCGGCAATACTCAGCTTCTACCGCTCCCTTGCAAAGAGCAACTCTGTTGTATCGAGCCTGATCGACAAGGATCTGCATCTCCGGCCGGAAACCCTGAAGGACCATGTCAGGCTTCTCCTCAACACACCATTCATTGCCCTCAAGAAGCGGGCCTTTACGGCAAATCTCATGACGATTCGACAAGAGGCGTCTCTCGCCAAGATGCTGGAGGCACAGATTCTTCTTCTGTCACATCTCGACCCCCGTACGATAAGCCCGCTCTCTTTCGCACGGACGCTCTCCGTGACCCTGCAGGGGCTCTCCTATTACCGGGAGGGGAAACACCTCCTGATAGCGAAGCTGAAGCAAAAATTCGAGGCCGAAGGAGGGGTTATAGAGGAGCATCCCATCTCGACACTCGAGATAGAGAGGGTTGTCAAGATCAACGTGAAGACGGACGGTGATACCATACCGACTATCTATGGGAGGAACATCATCATAAGCACCTATTATGAGAAGTTTGTCTCTCTCCTGGAGGAAAGCAGGGAACTCTCATCGCTCAGGAAGCGGTATAACCGAAGACAGCCGTCCCTCCACCCCTTTACCCTGCATATGGGGGTTAATGGCCGGTGTATCCCGGAAAAGATGGGAACCTATGTCATTGTGGTACCGGATGAGACCAAACCCCTTGAAGACGGAAACCTTCTGTTTCTGGAGGCGAGTGAACCGGGAAACACCCTACGGGCCCCCGACGGGAAGAGGGCCATCAGCGTCACCGCCTTTCTCACGCAATCCCCCTCGAGATCGGCCAGTGAAGACCTCAAGAAAATCGCGAACGATATGGTGAGAAACCTTGGATTTTTCCTCCCCTTTCTGGAAGAGAATATCGACCTTATCAATCCGGAACAATCGATAGTCATATCGAGAAACTACCAGAAAACCGTCGGTCCCCAATACGGCGTGAGCAACCCACTTATAGGGATGTCATTTCTGTCCAACCGGACGCCCGTGAAAAACGTCTTCCTGACCGGGGACATCCTGATCCCGGGGCTTGGATTTGAGGGAGAGATCATATCGGGGATAAACGCTGCGAGACTTGCGACAGGGAGAGACCCGCAATGAAAGAGATGCCCAATTTTGAGATCCGGAGACTGGGGAAACCGACCGTTCCATCGCCGATCACTTCAGCGTACTTCATGCCCGACAGCAGGCGGGTCCTGTACGACCCCTATCTCCGTTCCGATTCGCCGGGGACGGCAGGGAATTCCCCTCTTTCCATTGAAGTTGCCGGTCCGCGAAAGACTATCTATTTCGATCCCGCACAGACGAAGGCCGCCATCGTCACCTGCGGCGGCTTGAGTCCCGGAATCAACGACGTCATACGGGCGGTGGTCATGGGTCTCTACTACCGCTACGGCATCAGAGAAATCGCAGGCATACGATACGGATTCCAGGGCCTTGTGCCCACGTACGGTCACGAACCGCTTCCCCTGACGCCGGAGGTGGTCAAGGACATACATACGCTCGGCGGAAGTATTCTCTCGTCGTCACGGGGCAGCCAGGATATCGCGACCATCGTCGATACCCTGTGTGAGATGAAGGTCAACATCTTCTTCTGCGTGGGCGGCGACGGGACCATGCGAGCGGCCGAACGCATAACGGAAGAGATTACGAGAAGGGATGTCGAGATGAGCGTTATCGGGATACCGAAGACCATCGATAACGACCTGAATCTGATCGACAAGACCTTCGGCTTTGACACGGCGATCTCCATGGTGGTCAATGCGATCCAGTGCGCCCACGTGGAGGCGAAGGGGGCGCCGATGGGGATCGGCCTGGTGAAGATCATGGGGAGGGAATCCGGGCATATCGTCCTGAACGCCACACTGGCTCAGAATGACGTCAATTTCGCCCTCATACCCGAGGTCCCCTTTGACCTCGAAGGTGAGCGGGGGCTACTGAGGGTGCTTGAAACCCGCCTCCTGGAGAGAAAACATGCCGTCATACTGGTAGCGGAAGGGGCCGGACAGGACCTGTGCGCCGGCAGCGGCCCGAAAGAGACCGACGCGTCGGGGAATATACGGCTCAAGGATATCGGGATCTATCTAAAGACACGGATTGGGGAGTACTTCAAAGAGAGGGGGCTGGAGATCAACCTCAAGTATATCGATCCCAGTTATACCATACGAAGCGTCCCCGCAAACGCCAGTGACAGCATATACTGCGAGCTGCTGGGACAGTTTGCCGTACACGCCGGGATGGCGGGAAAGACGGACCTGGTCGTGGGGCTTTTCAAGGGGGAATACGTTCACCTGCCGCTTAAATCGGTGACATCCCGCAAAAAGGTCAACACGAAGGGGAATCTGTGGATGCGTGTTCTCGAGGCGACGGGACAACCGGCATCAATGAAAAATAAGCGGTAACGCTGGATGGAAAAGGTGAAGTAATACCAAAAAAATACTTGCAAAAATCTTCGTTATAGTTTAGAGACAGCCTGATTTTCTGAAAGGAGTTCGTTATGTCCCGATTTTGTGAGATCTGCGGTAAGGGGCCCGTTGTAGGGAACAGCGTCAGCCATGCGCACAACAAGACAAAAAAGGTCTGGTACCCAAACATCCAGAAGTTGCGGGTTGTGGTCCCGAAGACCGGTGCCGTGAAAAGAATGAAAGTCTGTACCCGATGTCTGCGTTCGGGGGCCGTTCAGAAGGCCGTCTAACCTGATTCTACCTGTATCCGTCTGTGTTATCAGACGGATACAACGCCGTTCAAACCACCGAAATTACTCATTGATTATAATCTTTTTGATGTCTATAAGGCCTATCTGGAACGTTCCGTGGGCCGTTCGGCCGTACGCCTTATAATTGCCGTCCAGTATCAGTTCATCGGTGCCCTTGTTTTTCAGGCGTATCAGCCCCCTCAGATCTTCCCCCTTTAAAAGAAACACGACGCTCTCCACCTCTTCAAAGGGAATCGTGTACACACCCTTCCCCTTCCTCCCCTCGAGGAAGGTCTTCCCCTCTATGCTTACCTCCGTGCATCGGGTCATGATATCCATCTGATCGATAAAGGTAGCTCTGAATTTCTTTTCAGTAACCGGGATCTTGTCCGGCGTGTCGCTCCCCGTCATGGATCCCATACCCAGCATAAACGGAAGAAACAGGATGATTAAAAAATACCGGCATACTTTTTTCATTTTCTCTCCCCTCCACCAATCTCGCGCATATCGATTTCTTCCTTTAACGCCTCCAGTATTCCGTCAACCTCGGAGATGAAATCCGGCATGATAGAAAGCTGTACCACCGATTCCCGACACGTCGGAATCGTGGTAACCGTCGCAAGGCCCTCGTACCCTTCAAGGATATATTTGACATAGGCGATATCCCTGCGATCCAGCCTCAGATTCCTTGTTATCACATCCCTTTCCCGCATATGGTATTCGTAGCACCCGATCTTTGAAACATCAAGGAATAAATCCCTTCTTGACACGATCAGGTGCCTTGGCTATAGTCCAGATTTAACCGATCAGGACAAAAAAACATGCTGCCAATCACCCGCTGGAAACTCCCCGATACCACGAAAGGGAATCAATCTCTCCTGACCCGGGAACTGGGAATTTCCCCTCTGATATCAAAGATACTGATCGCCCGTGGCATAACAACCCCGGATGACGCCAAAAGGTTTCTTTTCCCCTCTCTGGAACACCTGCACAATCCTTTCCTCATGAAGGACATGGACCGGGGTGTCGATCGGCTGACCCAGGCGATCCTCGGGGGAGAACAGATCGTTATCTACGGGGATTATGATGCGGACGGCATCACATCCACGGCAATTCTCACAAAGTTTCTCAGGGGAATCCATGACCGGACCGCCTATTACATCCCCGGACGGGTCGAAGAAGGGTACGGCCTCAGCAGGGAGGCAATAGACAAATTCAGGGGAAACGGGGTTAACCTCATCATAACAGTGGACTGCGGGATCTCCGACCATGAGGAGATAGCGCACGCAACCGCCTCGGGTATCGATGTGATCGTAACGGATCACCATGAGATCCCCGATATCACCCCCGACTGCAGCGCCGTTATCAATCCCCATCGCCCCGACTGCCCCTTCCCCTTCAAGCAACTCGCAGGGGTCGGCGTTGTCTTTAATCTTCTGATCGCCCTGAGGGGAAGACTTCGGGACCTGGGGTTCTGGAAAGAAAGAGAATACCCGAATCTCATGAAGTACCTCGATCTGGTCGCCATCGGTACCATCGGTGACGTCGTCCCTCTCGTCGACGAGAACAGGATCCTCGCGAAGATAGGACTCGGCGTGGCGAGCAATACCGAACGGGTCGGCCTCAAGGCGCTGATGGCGATAAGCGATACGGGGACCAATGGGGTCAGCTCCGAGGTGGCGGCATTCAGGCTGATCCCCCGTATCAATGCCGCGGGCAGGATCGGGTCTCCCGATGATGCCGTGGAACTCCTCCTTACCGAGGACGAAGGGAGGGCCGCGCTGCTCGCCGAGCGCCTCGACTCATACAACAGAAAACGCCGGGAAATCGAGAGGACCATTCTGGATGAAACACTTGATGAGATCGATGCAAATATTGATATTGACAGTGTAAATTCTCTTGTTTTTTCGTCTCATACCTGGCATCCGGGTGTCATCGGCATCGTGGCATCGAAGCTTGTGGACCGGTATTACCGTCCCACGGTACTGATCAGCATAAAAGACGGAATCGGAAGAGGATCAGGCAGGAGTCCCGATGTGTCCGGATCGGGATTCAACCTGTATGAAGGACTGGACAAGAAATGTTCCTCCCTGCTGCTTTCCTACGGTGGGCATCGCTATGCGGCCGGGATCTCCATACGGGAGGAGGATATAGAAAAATTCTCTGCGCTGTTGAGCGCCGCGGTGCGTGAGGATCTTGGCGACGAACGATTGACTCCCCAGATCACTATAGATGCCCTCTGTGCCCTGGATGAAATAGATTATACTCTCATCTCTCAGATAGAGATGCTGTCCCCCTTTGGAAGTATGAATCCGGAACCTCTCCTCTGCGCACGAGGCGTAACGATATCATCCCCAATGGCGGTGGGAAACAATCACCTGAGAATGCGTGCCAATGGAAACGGTATGTACTGCGATGCCATATGGTTTAACAACGCACACCTGTCCGGCCCCCTTTCCGGGAGAGCTGCCGATATCGTCTTTACGCCCCAGATCAACCACTGGAACGGCAAGAGCAGCATCCAGCTCAAGATGAAGGATGCGTCGGTCTCCTGACAGCACACCCCCTTTTGAGGTACCCTGCCCCCACCCTCTCATATCGATCAGGGGTTTCTTTGCACCCCTCGCTCCTTACCCTCACAGCCACCGCTTTCGTCTCTTGTACGACTTGACGTCCCGGTATGATTTGGCGTCACCCGCCGCACCCATTCCGAGATAAAACTCCTTGATATCGGGGTTTTCTTTCAGATCGGCGGATTCTCCCTCCATGACGATCCTGCCGTTCTCCATGATATATCCGTAGTGCGCTATCTGGAGAGCCATATTCGCGTTCTGCTCGACGAGAACGATCGTTGTCCCCTGCTCCCGGTTGATCCGCTCGATGATCTCGAATATCTCCTTGACCACCAGGGGGGCAAGCCCCAGAGAGGGCTCGTCCAGAAGGAGCAGTTTGGGATGGGCCATCAGGGCGCGCCCCATAACGAGCATCTGGAGCTCACCCCCGCTGCAGTAACCGGCCAGGGCCTTCCGCCTCTGCTTCAGCGGCGGGAAATAGTCATAGATAAGATCCAGGTCCTTTTTGTATGGTTTGCCCCACCGCGTGGCCGTGCCGACCCTCAGGTTCTCCTCTATTGTCAGGTACTTGAATGGCTGTCTCCCCTCGAGCACCTGGATGATGCCGCGGCGCGTTATGGCCTCCGGGGGGGAATTCTGGATGATTGCCTTTTCGTATACGATATCGCCGTCCGTGACCTTTCCGTTTTCCGTCTTCAGAAGTCCCGAGATGGCCTTGAGGGTGGTGGTCTTTCCGGCACCGTTACTCCCGAGGAGGGATACGATATGGTGCTCCCTGACCGCAAGGGAAACCCCCTTCAGGACCTGGATGACGTCCGAGTAGACGACGCTGATATTGTTCAGCTGAAGCAGAATGTCTTGTTGCATAGCTCCCTCTTGTTTCTGATCCTATCCTTAGCCCCGCTACGCGGGATAAGTCCCACTAAGTGGGATAAGTGCGATAACGAAGATGCTTTCTACAAGAAAGCTTCTTCTATTTTACTAATGCGTTCACGAAATTCTCCCCTGCAAAAAACGCAGGGAATAATTTCTAACTTACTAATACGAGAACGGCCAGAGCCGGAAATTGGAACGGATAATACGCCAGACCTCGGCCAGACCACGCGGCTCCA
>Ga0272441_10001182_pt1 | contig 55808 bp, 40 predicted proteins | sample SSMProp6N_FD_193582 | JGI IMG/M metagenome (GOLD analysis project Ga0272441, IMG submission 193582) | Marine sediment archaeal communities from Little Sippewissett salt marsh, Falmouth, MA, United States - SSM-Prop-6N | ecosystem: Environmental > Aquatic > Marine > Wetlands > Sediment ...
GCAATTCCCGCGACCTGCTTAACTGCGGAGACAACGAGGATGTGTGCACATCTGAGGTAGATTTCTCGGACCCACCGGGCCGCGTCTCAGCCGGCGTCCGGCCCAATGAAAAAAGGCCTGCAAAAACAGGCCTTTTTGTCTGATGCCTGCTGCACCTCCACAAGTGCCGTAAGAGAGGCCTTTGAAGAGAACCCATCACTGCCAAGTGGGCAATCGTTGCTCGCGTCCGAAAGTCCTATCGCGTAGGCTTTTCCGGTCCGCCAAGACCTGATTTCCCTGAGTACGGGTATCGGTTCTTTCAACTGCGAACTCTCTTTACGAACACCGCAGGGGTCAGCCTGCACAGTATGATATATCAAATACGCGGCCGTCAGTCAAGAAAATAAGACGACAACTCCAACGTGTCTTACCGTCCCGGCGCCGGTCCGCGCGTTCCCGCAGGCCCGTCGCACCACTCAAACCGCGGGACGCCGGATCACAGAGTTCGCAGCTCGGCCCCGACCGAGGCGGCAAGATTCTTGACGATCGCGTCCTGATAGCCGTCCACTGTCTCGTGGGTGAGCGTGCCGTCCTCGTCGCGAAAACGCAGAGAGAGTGTCACGCTCTTCCTGCCGCCGGGGATCCCCTTGCCGCGATAAATATCGACGAACTGAACGTCTTCCAATTCGGCCGGCGCGCTGCCATCGACCGCCCGGGCAATGTCGGCCCAAGGGGTTTCTTCCGAAACCACGACTGAGAGGTCGCGCTCGATCGCCGGGAAACGCGGAATCGGCTGGATCTCGACCGGGCCGCCCTGCAAGGCCATCAACGCCTCGAAATCCAACTCGGCGCCGCAGGGACGAACCTCTTTGAAGCCAAGCTTCTCGCGAATGGTCTCGGAGAAGATTCCCGCCTCGCCGATCGGCCGCTCGTTCACCGTGATGCGCGCCCCGACACCGGCCCAGGACAACTCGGCCGGCACGAACTCGAGCGTCGCGCTTCGGTCCAGACTTCGGATCAATCCCTCGATCGCGCCGCGCAACTGCCTCATATCGCCATCGGTAACCAGCGCCAACCTGGCATCTTCCCGCGGCAAAACCTCCTCGGCGCCGCTCGGGGCGAACGTGTCGGCGATCTCATAGATGCAGCAAGGCAGATTCCTGGCGTTCACGTTCGTTTTCAAAACGCCCAGCAACGAACCCAGCAAGGTCTGTCGCAACAGATTCGCGCTCTTGCGGGAAACGTCGCGCACTCCCAGATGCTGCGCGGACTCCCCGTTGACAAAAAGATCCGCCACCGCCTGGTCCACAAACCCCACCGTGACCGTCTCGTAAAAGCCGCAGGCGTTGAGGAACGTCCCCACGCAGCGCTGCACCGCGTGGCGCGAATCGGCCGGCACAGCCTCGATCTGGATCTTTCTGCGGGTCGGTATTTTGCCATAACCATGTACGCGGGCGACTTCCTCGATCAGGTCCACCTCCCGCACGATGTCGCTGCGCCAGGTCGGTGCCACGCAAATCACGCTGTCGTCTTCCACGCGCGGCTCAAAACACAGAGCCGAGAAGATCTTGAGCACCTCGTCCTGCGGCACATCGATACCGAGCAGCTTGCTCAGGCGCGAGAGTCGCATGCGCACCTCGCGCGGCTCGGGTTTTCGCGGATAGGTATCCACCACACCGCCGGCCACGCGGCCGCCGGCTACCTGGACGATGAGCTGGGCCGTGCGCCGCGACGCCCAGTCGATCTTCTCAACGTCCACAATTCGCTCGAAGCGGAAAGACGCCTCGGAGGGCAGAGCCAGCCGGCGCGACGTCGTCCGAATGCTAACGGGATCGAAATACGCATCCTCCAGGAGAATGGTCGTGGTCGCATCCCCGACCTCGGTCTCCAGGCCGCCCATGACACCGGCAATCGCTACCGGCCGCTTCGCGTCGGCGATGATGAGCATGTCCGGCGTCAAATCGCACTGCGTTCCGTCAATGCTGACGATCCGCTCGCCCGGCGCGGCCTTCCTCACCACGATTTTGCGGTCCTCGATGGTAGCATAGTCGAAAGCGTGGGGAGGCTGGCCGGTCTCTAACATCGCGTAGTTGGTCGCATCGACGACGTTGTTCACGCTCCGCATGCCGACGGCTTCGAGCCGTTTGACCATCCACTCCGGTGACGGGCCGACCTTGACGCCCTCGATGACGCGCGCCGTATAACGGGTACACAGGTCCGGCTCCTGAATCTCCACCTGTGCCAGCTCGCAGGCCGGCTTGTCCATCTCGTCCAGATCGATCTGAGGCAGGCGCAGCTCCTTGCCCGTGGCCGCCGCCAATTCGCGGGCCACACCGATGTGGCTGAGGCAATCCCCCCGGTTGCTCGTGACCTCGACGTCGATCACGACGTCGTCGGCCAGATGCTCGATCCCTTCGCAGGGAAAACCCAGATCGCTGAGAATCTCCGACAGCGGCTCGGCTTCAAGCCCCGTCTCAATGTACTCCGCCAACCAATTGAGAGAAATTTTCATGTCATAAGCCCTTATCCAAACTCACAATGGGGCCATAGACTACTGTGATCCCCCGCCCCTGTCAACCTTCACGGTGTGTGTGAAAACATCCTGGCAATTGCAGATTACGGCGTAGACAGCCCGCTTTGTCACCCCTGCGAAAGCAGGGGTCCAGGAAACAACCGAAGCGTCCTGGATTCCCGCCTGCGCGGGAATGACAAGGAGCGTTGCCATTGAGGGCGGGTAGCGGACCCGAGGCGCGATGCCCTGCAATCTGCACAGACACGCTTCGCGCGCGCCGCCCCAGGGCCCTTGCCAATTCCGGGGGTTTCCTATATGCTGACAGCAGACGGAGGTTTCTGGAAACGGGCCACGAATGAAGGGTCGGCTTTCGAAGGAGAACTCTCATGAAGAAACAAGGAATCGGCGTGTTGCTGTTCGGGTGTTTCGTCGCGTGTCTGCTGACCATGGGGGCCTCCAATTCGGAGCCCGCCGGCGCGAGGTTCTCGCGAACCACGATCGATCTGGGCATGGTGGTGGCGGATATCGAGGCATCCGCCCGGTTCTATCAGGAGGTCATCGGCTTTGCGGAGGCAGGCAGCTTCAACGTCTCGGCCGAAATGGCCGGCGACACGGGCCTGACGGATTACAAGGCCATCAACGTCCGTGTGTTTGCCCTCGGCAAGGAGCCCACCGCCACGAGACTCAAGATCATGGCCTTTCCGAGCGCTCCGGGCAAGAAGGTCGACAACGAATTCATCAATTCGAGCCTGGGCTACAGCTACCTTACGATCCGGGTCTCCGACATGACCGCGGCCCTGGCCCGGCTCAAGGCCCACGCCGTGGCGCCGGTCAAGAAACCGTACCAGCTCGGCAACGCCAATAACTACCTGACCCTGGTCAAGGATCCGGACGGAAACATCATCGAGTTGATCGGCCCGATGAAGTAGCCGCCGACACAAGACAGATGTCCGGGAATGATGATGGGGCGGAGAAAAGCGAATGAATGATTTCGAGCAGTTCGAGCAGCTCATCGAAAGCGGGGTGTACTGCATCTCCATCGTCACGCACGAAGAACGCTACGCGCTGGAGATCGTTCGCAAGACCGCGACCAAGCTGAAACGAGACATGTGGATCTGGTCCGTCGCCGACGGTGTGCGCGACGGGCTCATCGACGGCAGTCCCTGCATCGCGAACACCGATATCCCCGCCGCCGGCCTGGCCAATATGTGCCAGGCCAAACCGGGCTCGCTCTGCGTGACACTCGATCTGGCCGAACATCTCCGCGGTGGCAAGGCCCTGCGCATTCTCCGGGACCTGGTCGACAGCTTCCACAAAACGGGCATCACCATCGTCATGATCGACAGCACGGACAAGTTGCCCGACGTGGTCAAGGCCTACGCGCGGCCGTTCGAGCTGTCCTTCCCGGACCAGAAGGAGCTGCAGCAGATCATTCGCGCCACGCTTCAACGTCTGCACCGCAAGAAGCCCATCGAGATCGGCATTACGACTAAGGGTTTCGACACCATCGTCCGCAACCTGCGCGGGCTGACGCGCCGCCAGGCCGCCCGGATCATCAGCGACGCGGTTGCGGCCGATCAGCGCTTCCGAGATGAAGACATCAACATCATCATCGCCAACAAACGGAGGATGATCCAGCAGGGAGGCCTCCTCGAATACATCCAGACCCCCCTGGATCTGGGCGAGATCGGCGGCATGAAGCGCCTGAAAAAATGGCTCAACCAGCGAAAGGACGCCTTCAGCGCCGAGGCGCGGGAATTCGGCCTGACGCCTCCCAAGGGCGTGCTGATGCTGGGGGTCCAGGGCGCAGGCAAAAGTCTCTGCGCCAAGGCCATCGCCACAGCCTGGCATCAGCCGCTGCTGCGACTCGATCCCGGGACCCTCTACGCCAGCTTCATCGGCGAATCCGAGGCCAATCTGCGCAAGGCCCTCCTCCAGACCGAGGCGATGTCGCCGGTCATCCTCTGGATCGACGAGATCGAGAAGGCATTCGCCTCGGCCGCCAGCCGCAGCGCCGACGGAGGCCTCTCCCAGCGCATGTTCGGCACCCTCCTGACCTGGCAGCAGGAGCACCAGGCGCCCGTCTTCGTCGTGGCCACCGCCAACGATATCGAAGCGCTGCCTCCCGAACTGCTCCGTAAGGGCCGATTCGACGAGATTTTCTTCGTGGATCTACCTTCGCCGGCCGTGCGTAAAGAGATCTTCGCGATCCACCTGGAGAAGCGAAAGCGCGACCCGGCGACGTTCGACCTGGACCGCCTCGCGGAAGCTTCCGAGGGATACAGCGGTTCGGAGATCGAGCAGGCGGTCATCAGCGCCCTGCACGAGGCCTACGCCGAGAAATGCGATTTGGCCACGGATCGGCTGGTCGCGGCCCTGGAGGCATCGCCCCCGCTGTCGGCGACGATGGCCGAGAAGGTTCGCGCGCTGCGCGAGTGGGGCCGGGGACGCTGCATCCCCGCGGATTGACAACGCACGTCCGGGACACAAAGACACTGCTATGGATGACTGCGACAGACTATTGAAGCTCATCAGGGCCGGTTATGGGTGTATCTCCATCGTCACGCACGAGGAGCAATACGCCCTGGAGATCGTTCGCCTGGCGGCTCTGAACATAAGCCGGCCCCTCTGGCTGTGGTCCGTCGCCGGCGGCGTTCGGGACGGTCTGCTGACTGACAGCCCCTCGATTGCCGAGACGGAGCTGCCCGCCCCCGGCCTGCGGTCCCTCATGGATACCGACCCGGGCTCTATCTGCGTAACGCTGGACCTGGCCGAGCATCTCAAGGGCCTGGCTCTAAGGATGCTACGCGATATGATCGCCGATTCAGAAAAGACCGGCAGCACGCTGGTCATGATCGACAGCACCGACAAGCTCCCGGACGTGGTCCGCGCCCACACCCGCTCGCTCGAGCTGATGCTGCCGGACAAGAGGGAACTTGAGCGGATCGTCCGCAAAACTCTGCAGCGGTTCCACCGAGAAAATCCTATCGAAATCGGCGTCACGAAAAAGGGTCTGGATACGATCGTGCGCAACCTCCAGGGCTTGAGCCGTCGGCAGGCGGAGCGAATCATCCTCGACACGGTCACCGACGACCGGCGGTTCGACGATGCGGACATCGACATCGTCATCGCCAGCAAGCGGCAGATGATCCAGCGCGGCGGGCTGCTGGAATACATTCGCACACCGCGCGACCTGAGCGAAATCGGCGGGATGCGCCGGCTCAAGAGATGGCTGCGCACGCGCAGCAACGCCTTCGGCTCGGAGGCCGAGGCGTTCGGCCTGACGCCACCCCGAGGGGTATTGATGCTGGGCGTCCAGGGCGCGGGCAAAAGCCTCTGTGCCAAGGCCATCGCCACGGCATGGCATCAGCCGCTGTTGCGTCTCGATCCCGGAGCCCTCTACAACAGCTTCATCGGCGAGTCGGAAGCCAACCTGCGGCGGGTACTCAGGCAGGCCGAGGCCATGTCACCGGTCGTGCTCTGGGTCGATGAGATCGAGAAAGGCTTCGCCTCGGCGGCCAGCCAGAGCACCGACGGAGGTCTCTCCAAGCGGCTCTTCGGCACCCTGCTGACCTGGATGCAGGAGCGCGAGGCTGCGGTGTTCCTCGTCGCGACCGCCAACGATATCGAGGCCCTGCCGCCGGAACTGTTGCGCAAGGGCCGATTCGACGAGATCTTCTTCGTGGACCTGCCGAACCAGACCGTTCGCAAGCGCATCTTCGCGATCCACCTCAAGAAACGCGGGCGCGCGCCCAAGGAATTCGACCTGGACCGTCTGGCCGCGGCCTCGGCGGGCTTTAGCGGCTCGGAGATCGAAGAGGCCGTGATATCCGCCCTCCACGAGGCGTTCGCCGCCGGGACCGGTCTGGACACCGAACGGATCGTCGCAACGCTGAAGGCCTCGCCGCCGCTGTCGGCGACCATGGCCGAGAAGGTGCAGGCCCTGCGTCAATGGGCCCGGGGCCGCTCCGTCCCGGCGGATTGACGACCCGACGAACAATTCGGTCTTCCCAGACCGGCCAGTTCTCGTATAATGGCTCGCACGAAGAATGCTGCTACATTCAAAGGAATTGCCGTTATGCACAAGGATCGCATATTACTCCTCGTCGCCGCCGTTTTCGCTGCACTGCTGGCCGGGTGTGTGGAACGTCAACTGACGATCGTCACCGAGCCGCCGGGCGCGATGGTCGCGCTCAACGATGAGCAGGTCGGCGTCTCTCCCGTGACGGTCTCGTTCAACTGGTACGGCGACTACTGGGTGCGCCTCAGCAAGGACGAGTACCAGACCCTGGACACGCACCGGGAACTCAAAGGCCCCTGGTACGACCATTTTCCCTTCGATTTCATCGTGCAAATCGCCGACCCGACCCGCGTGGTCGATTCCTACGAATGGACCTTCGAACTCGAACCCAAACAATACCCCACCCGCGACGCCCTCATAGACCAAGCCCAGGCCCTCCGCACCCAAACCGAATAACGCGCCGCCAGCTGAAAATGATTCTGCATCACTCGGACGTTTAGGCAAGAGACCTATCGGAGATGCTCAAGAAAGCTCTTCAGTTCCGCAAGCGCGGGCGAGTCGAAATCCCAGTACCCCTTCTGCGCTGCCAATCCCACTGCTTCCACCGTATCAGTCTGAGCAGCGAGAAATACCTGAGCCTTGAAAACCTGGGCTTTCGCTTTTGCCATGTTCCTGGGCACAGAAGGTAGGGCGCCAACACACGAAGCAAACTGCTCCACACAAGGCATCGCTTCATGATCTTGTACGGTCTTAAGGCACAGGTCTTCGAGCATCGTGCCGTCAATTGTCTCACCAGGCATGATAAAAATGCCCACTCTGGGCCTGCCATCCGAAAACGCACCGTGCTCGCCAGGAGGACTAAGCCCCGCCTTTCTCACTATGTTCGCAATGCTCTCGAAAGCGTTGTCTCGATCCTTGTCACGTATAACGGCCAGATTCTTCACATACGGAGAGCCGTTCGGCTCGTAGAAACCGGGCATCTTAAGCAGATCAGGAAACTTCTGAGGAAACCGATCTTTGCCTCCGACCTCCTCAATCTGAAAGTCACTGATGCCCATGTGGTGCAGCAACCGATCAAAGAAGTTGATTTCGTCCTTACCCTCGACAGCCAACACACCTCGCTTGGTGATAGCCCTTGGGCCCGAACTTAGCACTATCTCACCTCCCAATTGCTCTCCAGAGACTCGGCCAGCGACCCTGGTCCGTACTCGACGGAACGGAAGTCATCGCCTTTTCTCTCAATGCGAAGCAGTTTTCCGTCCCGACTGAACAATTCAGCCTCCGTGGCATCACTGAAAGCTCTGATGCATTCCATCGAATGCGTGCTGGCAAACACTTGAACGTTCAGCTTCCGCGCCCAATTGAAAACAGCATCCCAAAGCTGACGCTGAGCCGAGTGGTGCAGGCCGTTCTCGATCTCGTCAATCAAGACAACGCCATTCTGGCATGTGAGCATTGCCAACGCGACACTCAGAAACCGCGTGATACCGCCCCCCATCAGGTTAACAGGGATTAGCTCGGGAGCACCAATATCGGCGTAGAGCAGGCCCGGTGAACCCGAAAGTCGCAAATCGGTCAGTTGCGGCTCGATTTCTCTCAGGAGATCTACGACCTCCGGTACTTGCTTTCTCTTCTGAACCTCACTAAACACCTCCTGCCAGTCACCTGCAGCCGCGATAGGTATCAGGAAGGCGCTTCGCACCGGCGGATGCTTGGCACCCAAGAGAACCATTTGATCACCTCTTATGACCACTTCCGACACAGTGAGCGATTCCGATCCGATCACATCTTCGTGCTCTAGACGAAGACCATTCGCTTGGCCAGCAATCTGTGGGCCGGTGGTAGCCAAACCGCGTGGCATCGGCGTCGCAGGGTTCTCACCATCGGGCCTGTAGTCCTCGTACCGAGGCCGTATTAAAAGCCTCTGTTCTTGACCGCTCTCGGAGTCAGCGCCCGCAATCTCGATTGGAATGTCCATATCCATGTTGTGGAAGTACGTTGGCCAGAGCAGATTGTCAACATAAGCCAGTCCTCTGCTCACATTGACACGCACCAGCAGATGAGGATTCGCAGGTCCAACAAGAAAGAAGATGCTTTCCAGCAATGTGGTCTTTCCGCACGCATTGTGACCGACGAACAGATTCACCCTGCTGAGACCATCGACTTGCAGGTTGGTGATCGCACGGAAGTTCTTTATTCTCACGCTCTTGAACATAGCTCAACCTCAGCATCACAAAGGAAACAAGTGAGCCGGACCATGTTGGGAACCAAATCTCATGAAATCAGAATACCGCCTAAGCAGAGACCGGTCAACCCCGATACGCGCATGGGATTTCGCGAAGCCCAAACGCAATGCCTGGCACGCAACCCCATGGCCTATATGAGGTTGGTGCGGTACCAGTCTATGGCTTTTTCGAGGCCCTGGCGGAAGGGAACGACGGGCTCGAAACCGATGAGGTTTCGGGCGGCGGTGATGTCGGCGAGGGAGTGCTTGACGTCGCCGGCGCGCGGGGGCTCGTAGACGGGCTTGACGTTCTTGCCTAGCAGCTCGTTGATCAGCTCAATGATGGCATTGACCGTGGTGGCCTCGCCGCAAGCGATATTGACCACTTCGCCCTGCGTCTTCTCGGCGCGGGCGGCCCGCAGATTCGCTTCGACGACGTTATCGATGTACGTAAAGTCGCGGCTTTGCTCTCCGTCGCCGTAAATGGTCGGCGGCTCATCCTTGAGGATGGCGGTCACGAAGGCGGGAATGGCCGCAGCGTACTGGCTGGTCGGGTCCTGGTACGGCCCGAAGACATTGAAGTAGCGTAGCGAGATGGTCTCCAGTCCGAACACCTTGGAAAAGACCGAGTTGTAGTACTCGCCGACGAGTTTGCCCACCGCATAAGGCGAAAGCGGACTGGTCGGCATGGTCTCGACCTTGGGCGACGTCGGCGCGTCACCGTATGCCGACGAGCTGGCCGCATACACGAGACGTTTCACGCCGGCATCACGAGCCGCCATGAGCACGTTGAACGTCGCATCGACACAATGCCTGTGGGTGGAGGCGGGATCGTCCACGCTCAGCGGCACCGAGGGCAGCGCTCCCTGGTGCAGGACGACGTCAACGTCCTTCATGGCCGCGCGCGCGACTTCGGCATCGCCCATGTCGGCCTCAATGAAATCGATCCTGTCGATCACGTCCGCCAGGTTGCTCCGCTTGCCCGTGAGCAGGTTGTCCAGTACGCGAACGGAGCAACCTTCGGCCACCAGGCGTCTGCAAATGTTGGAGCCGATGAATCCGGCCCCACCGGTCACGAGGAACTTTTCCATCAAGGGAACTCTCTTTCTATAAGCAGTTTCAGAATAAGGAGCCACATTGTACGAGCCTCTCAGCCCAAAGCAAACTCTTTTGCCAATGCTCACCCCAGGTGCGGCAGCCCGCCTCAGGCGGAACTGGCGGCCAGTTGGGGCTTGAGATACCGACGGTACGCTTTGAACTGCTGGCGGAAATAGCCGCCCTTCATGGCTTCGGCTCCGAACAACACGCAGCCCACGACATGGGCCCCGACATCCTGCAACTCGGCCAGCGTACGCTGCGCCGCCCCTCTCCTGGTGGCAGCAGCATTGACGACCAGCAGCGTCCCATCCACCAGCCTCGCCAGCACTTTCACGTCGCTGACCAGCAGCACCGGAGGACTGTCGATGATGACCCGATCGTACTGCCCGCCGACGTGCTCGATCAGCTCTTTCATTCGGGAGCCGGCCAACAGTTCCGCCGGCGCGGCCGTGGGCGGGCCGGCATAGATCAGATCCAGGCCCTCGATCGCACCGGGCCGAATGACCTGCGGATAGGCGCACTGTCCAGTCAGAACGCTGGTCAGACCGAGCCGCTGTCCCGCCACAGCATCCTCGCCGCCCCGGGGAAAAGCCAGATGCAGGCTCGGCTGCCGCAGATTCGCATCGATCAACAGGACCCGTTCGTATTTGGCCACAAAAGCGGCTGCCAGATTGCACGCCATCGACGTCCTGCCGTCACCCGCATCCCCGCTGGCAACCAGCAGCGTCTTCATCGTCTCGTCGCCGGTCAGGTCGAGATTCGTGCGGCACCGGCGGTATGCCTCGCCCAACAGTGAATACGGCGCCTCGGCCACAACGTGACAGAGATCGATACGCGCCACGGCCCGGTCCTCATCCGCATCCGGGATGATGCCCAGAAGCGGTAGAGCCAGGGATCGTCTCACGTCGCTGGCCGTGCGAACGAGATCGTTCAGCATTTCGATCAGAAATCCCAAAGACAGACCGAGCAAGAAACCGAGCATGACGCCGCCCGGAATCCAGACCAGAAAGTGACGAGAGATAACCATATTCAGCGGCTCCGGCGCCGGCCCGAGCAGCTTGACCTTGGGCGTATCGGGGGCGTCGAGCATGATTCTGAGCTTCTCGACCTGCGTCTTGATCTCGTTGAGCGTCTCGGTGCGTTCCTCACGCACTTTCAAACGCTGCTCGTACTGGGCGCGGGCTTCATCCAGCTTCTTTTGCTCGCCCAGGGCCTCGTCCCGCAGTTTCTGCAGCTCTGTGAGCCGATCTTCCAGAACGCGCAGGGTATCCCGCGCATTGTAGAGGTTGGCCCGGCGGGTCTGTTCGCCGATTTCGGTCTTACGCTGCTGCCGCTTCTGATCGATCTCGTCGATCAATTCCCGAATCTGCCGGATCTCTCGATGATTCTCGCCGAATTTGGTGAGGCGCCCCGAAAGCTGCGCCTCGAACAGAGCTGACTGCTGGGCCAGCGACACCATCACCGGATCACTCTCAATCGCATGTTCGATCTGCTCGGTGATGGGTCCCTCGGCCAGCGCCTTCAAGTTCTCAATGTCGCCCTTCAACTGCTTGATCGCCAGACTCAGCTCATTCTCTTGCAGTTCCAGATCGTTCAGACGCAACGTGATGGTGTGTTGAAAATACCGGCCCGCTGGCTGTTCGAGATCCGTGATGCCCGTCTCCTCGCGCACCCGCTGCAGCAGCCGCTCGCTGTCGGCGATCTCCTTCTCGACGGCACTTTGTCGGGCCGTCAGATCGATCAGTTTCTCACGCACCTCTTCCCGCTTGGTCTCGCCGTTCTGGCTGACGAACAGGCGGGCCATTTCATTGACGATGAGAGCCGCCTCGCGCGGATTGCCGCACGCCATGGAGACGATGATATGCTCGGCCTCCCGGTGGGGAAAGGCGCCCAGATTCTTGTCCAGCGATTCCACCAGTTCCGGAATGTCGCCTTCCATGTCGCGAAACCATTTGGTTTCCCGCACCTTGTTACTGCGAAGCAACTCCTGCAAACTGCTTTGCCGCTTCATGAGATTCGCCAGAGACACGCGGTGACCGTACTGGAGATCCTGCTGGACCTGGGCCGTCACGATATCCATGGGATCCGTTTCCACCGGCGGCAAAACCTTGATGATCGTCTCGGCCTGGTAGAGCGGGGCATAGCGTCGGATCAGAAACCACCCGCCCGCTCCGGCGGCCGAGCCCAGGACGGTCATGAAGAAAATGAGCCAGATATGCCGACGCAGCATACCGAGCACTTCCTTCGGCGTCAGGGCGGAAGCGGAAGCGTTCCCTGCTCCGGAAGGTCTCGGCGTCCTGCCAGGAACCGTCGGCCGTTGCTTGCCCATGTCACTCTCCGATCAGCACCCGCGAACCAATGGCAGGCTTCGCGGACGCACAGCAAAAATCACCCTCACGGCTTCAGTCGCTCGATGGCGGCATTGAGCCGCTCCCGGGCGGCAGCGGACATCGTCTCATCCGCCACTTCCAAAGCGCGCCGATACGCGGCCAGCGCACGCGCGTTTTCTCCGAGCGCCTCACTGATCATACCCAGATGCTCGTACACCTCTGCCGGAGCGGTTCCCGTCACTTCGTACTGCTGGATGGCCGCAGCAAGCGACTGCGCCGCCTCCGAGTTTCTGCCGTTCTTGTATAAGACATAGGCATACGTATCCAGATAAACGGCATTATCCGGACTCTGCTCTATGGCCATGCCGGCGTACCTCAACGCTTCCGCAAGCTTGCGGTCGCTCTGGGCCAGCAGATACGCCAGATTGTTCAAAACACTGCTATTCTTCGGCATTCTGTCGAGCAGACTTTCGTAAACGGCTACGGCATCGTCCAGATACGCATTATCGGCGGTCTGCCGGTGGGCCACGGTGAGCACTTGCGCTTTCTGGAGCAGATACTCGATCCGTGCGGGCGCGCGCGCATCGCACAGCTCGATGCACTTGTCGATGTAGGCAACGGCATCGTCGTAGCGACCTTCGATCTGGGCCAGATGGAACATGGTGCGGTTGGCGGCCAGCGAATTCGGATCGACGCCGAGCCTCTCGCGACAGTAGCGGGAAACCTCTTCAGCGCCCATCAACGAATAGACGCGCCGGAGGACCTGCACCGCAAGCTGTTCGTTTTCCCACGCCTTGTCCACGGCATTTTGGCAGTACTCCGCGGCGGCGCCGGCATCCCCAAGCTTCTTCTTCGCCTCGGCCATATGATAGAAGGCCACCGCCGCATACGCGCTGTCGGCGTATTTCGCCCCCTCATCCAGCACCTTGTTCAGCTTCCCCGGGTGCCAGAGTCCCGCTCCCGCACCCGGTTCGCCCGCCCCCAGGACCAGAGCGCGCAGGTAGCCATCGAGCACGGCGGTAAACGCAGTGCGGCGTGCGGCTGTGGCAGCTTCCCGATCCAGACTCCGCTGCTGTCCCAGACGAAGGGCCTTCTCGTATAGCTCTTCGGCCCTCCCGTACCGCCCTTGGTCAATGGCGAACCGCCCGGCCCGGCTCAGCCATTCGACGCTGTCCGGGAATCGCCCGAGCACCTCGGCATAGAGCTGCTCCAGGGCCTCGTCCCGACCAAGCCGCCGGTAGATGCTCTCCAACAGAAATCGAGCCTGGTCCGGCGTTCCCGGTCGATCCAGAACGCTGCGCAATTCGGTAATCGCTTCCTCGTCCCGCCCGGCCCATACATACACCTCGGCCAACGCTACGCTCGTGGCCGGTTCGTCCTCCAGCAGGCGGCTCTTGCGAAAATCCTGAATCGCCTGGTCATAGTCACCCATCAAAACGTACACTTCGCCGCGCAAACGCCACGCATGGGCGCTCTGTTCGTTGCGTTCCAGGTTCTGATTCGCCAGTTCCAAGGCTTGCTGCAACTGCCCCTGCCGTTTGGCCAGCAGCGCCTCCATCAGGAGAATGCGCGGCTCGCCGGGATCCTGCTCCTTAAAGCTCTGCAGCTTGGCCTGCGCCTCCTGGACCAACCCCACGTCCAGGTACGCACGAATCTGCGCCAGGCGGTTGAACTGATTGTCTTCCAGGGACATCAGCTCCTCCGAGTATTTCTTCACGCTTTCTTTGTCGCCGGTCTCCTGCGCGACCAGAACGAGCCCCTTGAGGGCGTCCACTTTGCCGTCCTCCTGCTCGTACATCCGCCGCAGCAGTTTCTCTGCTTCGCCGTAGCGCCCCGTGCGAACGTAGTGACGCCACAAGAGCTGATCGTCCCGGGACTCGGCCAGCAGTTGCCGAGCTTTTTCCTCCTGCCCCCGCGCGCGATAATACGCCGCGTAGTTCTCCAACATGAACTGATTTTCGGGCTCCATCTGTTGGGCCTGCTCGAATGCCGATTCGGCGATCGCGAAGAAAGCCCGCCTGCGCTCCTCATCCGCCTCCTTCAAGGCGATTCGCGTTGCCAGGCCGCCGAGTCTGACGGCGTTGTCGAGACTCGGCGCGCTGGCCTGTATCGCCTGCCGCAAAGCCAGCGCCTTGAGCGGCTCGTTCTCCCTGACGTAGTCCGCATACGCAATGAGCAGACCGGTGTCCCGGGAGTTGAGACGTATGGCGTGCTGCAACGCGCGCCGGGTTTCGGCTTGCTGCTCGGAAGAGACACTCTGACCCAGCTCGTTGTCGCGCGCGTACAACGCGTGCGCCAGTACCCGGGCCACCAGGGGATCCATCGGATTCAGCTTCGCCGCCTTGGTGAGATTCTCCACCGAGGCGTGCGCGTTGCCCAATGCCGCCTGAACGCTTCCTCTGAACATGTAACCGTAGGAAAAGATCGGCCGCTGCCCGAGGCACTCATCCAAATGAGTGAGAGCCTCCTCGTTCCGATCCCTGGCAAACGCCAGCCGGCCGGCAAAGAAGTGGCCGCCGCACTCATCGAGGTTGTCTTTCCGGGCCAGCTCGACGATCTCCTCGGCCAACGGCCAGTCTTCCCGCTGACGGGCCATGTCAAAGACATGACCGGCGGCCATCTGACGCGGACTCAACAGATCATCCTTCAGACCGCCGGCCTCGGTTGTAGCGTCCCCGGAGGCCGTGGCATCCAGGACCCGCCGCCATTGCAAAACCGCCTCGTCCCACCGCTCGTTGCGCTGATAGAACGCCGCAAGCTCCATCGCCTGCCGAACGGGATCCTCAATGCTGCGTATGGCTTGTTCCCGCAACTGGCGGCGACGGGCCACCTTCGTTCTCGGCGGATCAGGCTCAGACAACAACCCGCGATAAAAGAAACCCGTCACACTCGCCGGTGACCGCTGCAACAAGGCGTCCACGATACCGGTCGCGACGGCGGCGTCACCCTGTGCAATGAGCGTTTCGCAGAGCCCGGCCAAATGACTTTCCGGCACCGCACCGGCGTCGGCCTCCAACAGACGCTTCATAAGATCCGCTTCCTGTCTGCGGTAGTGACGCAGCTCTTCAATCATCGCCTGTGCGGGTCCCTGCGCATCATCCGCCTCTGCACCGAGCGACTCCAGCGGCAGTGCGGCCTCGCCGGTCGCCGCCTCTTGCCGGATCGCTCTTTGAAGCTGCGCCGCCTTGGCGTTGATCAGAGCCAGACGGAGCCGCAGTGCCTCCGGATCATCCGCCCTGAGACCCGCGACGGCCTCCTCCGCCTCGGTCACGTGCCCTCCTGCGATCAAGGTCTCAATGCGCAGCACCCGGCTCCTGGCGTTGGGCCCGAACCGGGCCTCGAAATTCTGAACGGCGCTGGCGGCCCCCTCATACGACTCCACCTCCAACAAAACGTCCGCATAGTCCAGCAGCGCCTCCGGTTTGGTATCGACGATGCGCGCATCAAGGGCCGACCCTAAAAACTCGATCACCGCCCCCGTTTCCGCGGAACCTTCGAATACCTTCGCGAGCGTATAGGAGAGAAAGGCGTTTCCCCCGCCCGCGGAACCGGCCGCCTTGATCTGCTCGTACGCCGCGTGGAGATTGGCGACCGCCCCGGCGGTGTCCCCGCGAGCCAGATCCAGCATGCCCTGCCACATCACCACCTGGGGGTTCTCACCACTGCCACGAATCTGCTCAATCTCACGGACCGCACGTTAGGCTTGGGCCAGCATCTCCACCCTTGCGGACGCCGAGTCCTCCAGCGTCGTGACTCGCTCTATGCAAAAACGCGCGAGAAGGGAGCACAGCGTGAGCCGGTTCACCTGCTTGGCCCGCTGGCGAGGCCCGGGCGTGTCCTGCGCGTCCGGCAGATCGAGAGCGTCCTCGACCAGAGCGATGGCCTTCGACAAAGCCGCGTCATCGCCATAAACCGAGAACCTGCGATACAACAGCCTCGCCGCCAACCGGGCCTGAATGACACTGGTCTCATCGAGGGCGACGGCCCGCTGCGACTCCGCAATCGCCTGGTCCAGCAAATCCTCGCCTTTGTCCGCATGGGAGTACATCGAATAAACGGAGTGGAACAGCGCCAGTGTGCCGTGGGCCTCGGCACTGGCGGGGAATCGCTCGACCAGGGCCTCGTACTGCGGCTCCAGGGCCTGCATGGCCGCTCGCACCGTCTCGACACCGCCGCGCCCCGCCTGCTCCATCTTGTGCGACAGGTAGCGGATGTGGGCGGCGGGGTCGCCGGCGGCGACGGCTTTTGCCTCCGTCAGGACACTCTCACCGGCACGGGTGGCCTCCTCGTACGCGGCCATGTCGCCCCGTGACTTCGCGTCTTCGGCTCTCTTGAAATGCACCTCCGCCATGAACCGGTACACGTCGGCACAGTTCGGATCGAGCTCTCGGGCTTTCTGCAGGCTGCTCTCGGCTTCGCTGAGCAATTCCTTCGGCGCGGTAGCCGCACCCAGGATCGCCAGCTCGAAGGATGCGCGGCCCTTCGCCAAAAACAGGTAAGGCCCCAGGGCCTTGATGCCGCCATCCCATCCAGGCTCTTCGGCCTGCCCAAAGGACGGTTCCCACTGCGCCTTGGACTCCCGCCGCAAGTCACGGTCCGAAGCAAGTCGAACAAGATCGCTCGCCTGGGTGTGAACCTCCTTCCAGGTCGCACTGACGCCTTCACCGCTGCCGCTGAGACTGTCGGCGAGCATATAGCGGTACTTGAGCCAGCCGAGCCGGGCCCGCAGGTTCTCAGGGTCCGACGTAATGACCTGCTCCCAGCACGCCAGGACCTTGCGCCACTGCTGCGTCTCTCGATGCACGTCCGCCAGTTTGAAGAGCAGATCGATCTTCTCCTCCGGAGAGCGGGAGTAACTGTAGGCTCTTCCGTAATTCCGCCGCGCCGCATCGTAATCCTTCGCGGCCCAGGCCGCGTCGCCGTCTGCGATGAATTGGACCGGGTCCCGGCTCAACCGCAGGATGACGACCACCGCCCCCATCGTGGCGAGCAGTAGAACCGTCGATCCGATCAGCGCAACTTTCTTGTTGAGACGTTTTCTGGCCATCGATGTACCCCTTTCTCACATCCACCGGAATCAAGGTCCCGTATCGCAAGGGCGTGCGTCAATAACACCATACAGCCCCGTGAATGACATGCGCGGCAGCCAGCGTTTCACCGCGACGCCCCTTCCCAACCGCTCCATTGCGGCCAGTGCTCCTGCTCCAGCACGGGCAGGACCACCGCCAGGAGCTTCTCGCACGCTGCTACCGCCTCGGCCCGGGTGGGGGCTGCATACCCCTGATTGAATACCAGTTCGATCTTACTGAAATACGAATGTTTCCCGAAAATGTTTCTGTTCAGAGCGATGCGGGCCTCGTCCCGGCTCGCCGCGTAAGCGCCGTTGACGCGGAAGAGATAGAGCACGGGAAATCGATTCGCCCCGTCCCAGATGCTCCCGCCGGCGGCTCCGAAAAGCAGGAAGCGGCCGGCAATGGCGCGCGTCCGACCGGGCCGGCCCACAACAAAAGTCACCGCATCTTCCGCCAGCCGCTGGTACCCGCCGCCCGTGTAACACTCCTCGGGAACGTGCGGCACCCGGTCCGGCAGCTCGTAGTACGTGACAAACAGCAGCACGCTGCGAACCGGGCTGTTCGCCGGCGCGCACGGGTCCGTCACCACCGACATAATGTAGTCCGTTGTCCCCAGGGCCTTGAGGATCTCCGCATTGCCGATCTCGCGCCGGGCGGTCACCACGTACGGAGCCAGCCGAGCCTCGTCTATCTCGTCGAACGCTTTTTGCAGGGGCAAGGGCTGCTTCTTGAGATAGAGACCGAGCTGCCGCTTGGCCACCGACATGCCGACGCCAGCCAGCGCCAGCACCGTCACACAAATCACAAAGGCCGGCTGCGTATAAACCGCGTTGTCTTTCTTCGTCGCCGTCATTTCACGGTCCGCCTGCGCACGATCACATTCTCGCCCGACGCTTCGCCCTGCTCTTCGACGAACAGGCTCGACATAAACCACGCCAGGAAGCCGTACAGGGCGAACGCCAGCGGCAGCATCGCCAGGCCGAGGGCGTCGTGGTAAATGCCCTGCGTGTATTTCGGATGTATGAGAACGTAAATAAAACCGGTCGCACTGACGCGGACGATATTGCAGAACACCGCGATGGGCACCGTGCTGAGAAGCAGCACGAGGCGCTGCCAGATCGGCCGCTCGTGCAAATAGGCCATCGCCACTCCCAGAGCCAAAAACGCCATCAGCAGCCGCATGCCGCTGCACGCCTCGGCCACGTTCAAAGCCGGCTCCAACGGTTGCCCGTTGTATACAACGTCGATGACCACGCCGTTGGCCGTGGCCTCCACGCCGCCGACCAGGTTCAGCAGAACCGTCGCCACCGTAGCCGCGATCTGACGCAGCGGCATCGTCAGGGACACGTAGTAACGCCGGGGCAGAGGAATCGCAAACACCAGATAGGCAATCGGCAGCCAGGTCCGCCACAGCAGCGCCCATCCGCCCAGAAATAACACGACCGCCCCCACCGCCGCCACTACGCTCAGCGCCCGGAAATATGCGTACCCGGACGGACTGACGAGGTTGAACGCATAGAATCCCATCGCGCCCAGCAGCAGCACGAGCCCCAGGTAGTTCGGCCGGCTCTGTCCGGGAAGCAGCCGTCCGGGCCGGCGCCCGTGCAGAAGCTCCGTCAGGGGATCGGGCGCAAACCGCAAAGCCAGAATGTCACTGCGGCGCTGATTGACAAAGTACAGACTGAAGAGGGGAATGAGAAAGCCGTGCGACCAACTGGGATCGGTCACCCACAAACGAACGATGCGCTCAAGCTCCGGACGAAACACAAAACACAGCAGCCCGCCCACGATAGCGATCTTGAGCCAACGGTGCAGTCCGAGCTCGCTCCAGCTTTGCCGTTCTGGATTCGCGATGCCTTGGCCTGAAACAGAGCAAGGGTTCTTTCTCACTATGATCGGAAGATTCCATCAAAAGAACGATGTACCGTAGTAATCGTCAGTGTACGCGAAATTGCGGTCATACACGAAGCCGAACCCGTAGGTCGCCCGGAACGCGTTGCGCAAGACGGCCCGCCACCGCGAGGTGGGATGCGTTCCGACGTTGATCAAGTCGTTCGGCTTGATAAAGAAATCGGGCGCTTCGCCCCGGGCGATCTTGTCCAGATCGACCATCACGATTTCTTCCTTCTTCTTTCCGATGCGGCGGACCACTTCGCAATACTTGGGCCATGCCAGCGGCCCCAGCCCGCCGGCGGCGGCAATCGCCATCTTCAGCGTCATGGGCCGGCCCGTAATGTTGAAGTAACCGCTGCGATTCACATTGCCCATTATACAGAACTCCCCGATGACGTCCACGGGCACGTGAATCGTGTCGCCGGGCTTGATGACGATGTTGTATCGCGGGTCTCCGGCTAACAGCTTGTCGGCGGGAATGCGCAGCAGGCGCGTTTGAATCGCCTCTTCCCATTCCAGCTCCGCCGGCAGTTTCTCGTCGGCCAGCGGCAGCGTCGGGCCGCGCGGTTCGACGGCAACCGGCGGTCGCTGCGGCGACGGCTCACCCTTGACCACCGGAACCCATTGCCCGTCTCGAAGGACCCATTCGATCTCTTCATCCGCGCCGGGCTTGGCAGCGGCCCGCGGGGCAGCCGGAACCGTCTCGGCCGCACCGGCCTCCACCGGAATCGCCACCCACTTGCCGTTGCGGAAAACCCATTCGACCCGCGGACTTTCCCGCGTGCTGTCTTGCTGTTGCGGCGTCTCCACCGGCCTGTGGTCGTCTGCCAGTACGATCGGCGACTGCACGACGTCCTGCAACCCCGGCCGCCGCTGCCGCGTGCTTTTCCCGGAATTCAACAGGCGGAAGCCGCCCGGCAAAACCGTGGCCGAAAGATCCTCGTTGCTCGTCTTCGCCGGCGCGGCGGTAACGAGCTTCTCGCTGGCCGGCCAGTCATTGCGGGCCTGCGGGGCGATCAGGTCGAGCATCTCCCGTTCCAACTCGAACGGCTCAGCCCGCTGGGTAGGCTCGGGAATCTCTCGCGCCGGCGCGCGGTTGCCGGAGCTGCCGGCCTCCGGCCCACCCGAGCCGGACAGCGGCGCGCTGCGGGAGGTCTGCGGCTCGATCAGCTCCAGTTCCTCCATCGGCGGCATGGGAGTCTCCAGGCCCGGCGGCCCCGCTGCCGACGGCTCCTCACGCCGCGAGACGTAGATGTAACTGACGTTGAACTGCATCGGGCCCCGAGCCGTGGCCAGCGCGTCGGTCAGCCGAAAATCGTAGCGAGGAATCACATATCGGTTCGGCTGCGCTACGCCGTCGCCCAAAATGGAAAACGTCCGCTGCTGAGAATTCAGTAGCGTCACGATCACCGACGGTTCCTTCAAAATACCGGGAGAGAGAATCTGCCGGATCTCCTCCTCAAGCTGGGTCTCCGTCAGCCCCCCCGCCCGTATGACGCCGACCTCCGGAATCGATATCCTGCCGCTCTCGGAGACGACGTAGTCGTTCACCATGGTGGCCCCCTCCTGGAGCAACTCGAAGATGGAGATTCGCACGATGTCGCCGGCCCCCAGCGTATAGTCGCCTTCGGTCGCGACGATGTCCTCGGGCCGAGGCTCTTCGGCGTTCTCCCACGCCACCGGCGCCTCTTCCGCCACGCCCAGAGAATCCAGGATGAGGTTTACCGCGGGCGCGGGGCGAAAACGCCCGATTTGCGCCGGGTCGAGCAGCCGGTTGTCACACCCGGCAAAGCCGAGCGCAAACCCCGCCACGACACACCACAAGCCCGCTCTGCGAAAACCATTCATATACGCGATACTCATCACCTGTCCGCGATCCCGTATTTTCTCAGGAGACTTTGAACCGATAGCACGTTATTGAGTCCTTTGATGAATTTATCGGTTGCCTCTATCGCCTGCTTAAGCTTTTTGCGGCCCTCAAAACCGAATATCGCAGCAAAATCGAGCCCTCGCGTGGCGTGCGCCGCCAGGGCCCGTTTGCCGCGAAATGTCACGCGACCTATAATCACACGACTGTCAGACCAGTGAAGGAGCGCAACGAAGTTCCACCCGTTGCGCCGCCGGCCGCTTACCCCTGCCCATAATCGCGATCCCAGTACTGAAACGGCCCTCTTGGCCCCAACGGCAGTTCCTGGCAACTGTCACTCATAAATCCATCGCGTTGGCCCTTTTCAAAGTCCCGGCCGTGCGCCATAATACTCTCCCTTGATGAAGTCGGGTCTTGCGCGCTATGACCGCGCGTGATCGGCCGGCTGCATGCTCGAAAGGAGGAACCGTGAGAATAGAACGACGAGAGTTCCTGAGAACCAGCGTGGCCGCTGCGGCGGGACTGCTCACGGGGTTGAAACCCAACCCATGCGCCCGCGCCAACACCGCCAAAAGCGCAGGTCGTCCCAACATCCTGTTCATCATGAGCGACGATCATGCCTCCCACGCAATCAGCGCTTATGGCAGCGAGGTCAACCAGACACCGCACATCGACCGCCTGGCCCGCGAAGGCATGCGCTTCGAGAATTGCTTCTGCACCAACAGCATCTGCGCGCCGAGCCGCGCCGTCATCCTGACCGGGAAATACAGTCATCTCAACGGCGTGACGAACAACAGCCGACCATTCGACGGCAGTCAGCAGACCTTGCCGAAACTGCTTCGCGAGGCCGGCTATCAGACCGCCATCGTCGGCAAGTGGCATCTCAAGAGCGCCCCGACCGGCTTTGACTACAGCAACATCCTGCCCGGACAGGGCGAGTATCACAATCCCGTCATGATCGAGAACGGCGTCCAGACCACGCATACCGGATATGTCACTGACCTGATCACGGACAGTGCCCTCCAATGGCTCCGAAATCGCGAAAGCGGCAAGCCCTTCTTCATGATGCTCCATCACAAGGCTCCTCACGCCAACTGGGAACCCGACCAGAAGCATGAGGAGATGTTCGCCGACACGGACATCCCTGAGCCCAGGACGTTCAACGACGACTACCGCACGCGCACCGCACAGATTGCCAACCACCGTCTGCACGTCGGGCCCAGACAATGGGAGCTTCACTTCCAGCGTTTCGGCCAAATCCCGCCGGGGATGACAGAACAACAGACCCGGGAGTGGGTCTACCAGGTTTACATGAAACACTACCTGCGTTGCATCGCATCGGTGGACGACAACGTGGGGCGCGTCCTCGATTATCTCGACGAGGCCGGACTGACCGACAACACCATCGTCGTGTACACCTCCGACCAGGGCTTCTTCCTGGGCGACCACGGCCTCTACGACAAGCGGTTCATGTACGAGCACGCCTTGCGCATGCCCTTGCTCATGCGGTACCCGCGGGAAATCGCAGCGACCTCCACATCGGACCGGATCGTGCTGAATCTGGATTTCGCGGCGACTCTGCTGGATTACGCCGACGTCACGATCCCGGGCGATATCCAGGGGCGCAGCTTCCGCGCCATCGGCAAGGGTCGCCCCCCGGCTAACTGGCGCGGCGCAATGTACTATCGCTTCTACGAGAAGGCCTTCGGGATCGGCCCCCACGAGGGCATCCGAACGCAGCGACACAAACTGATCCACTTCCTCTACGGCGACAAGGGCTGGGAACTCTACGATCTCCAGAACGACCCCGACGAAACAAACAACCTCTACACCCGCCCCGAAAGTCACCCCCTCACCCGCCAACTCAAGAAACAGATGGAAACCCTCAAGAAAGACTACGCCCTACCCTCCCCCTAACCACCACCCCGCCCGCATCAGGGCAAAACCCGAAACCCAAAGCTCGAAACCCGAAACAAGCCCAAACAACCGCCCCCCCCCGCCAAGCCGCGTGTCCCGCCCACGCATGTCAATTTGTCATTGCGAGAAGCGCAGCGACGCGGCAATCCCCCACGCCAGGACCTCCGACAACCGCGAAGCCCGCAAACAACGACGTCTGGCCACAGAGCACACCAAGGACACACAGAGATAGTAGGATGGCCAACTCGTTGCCCATGCGGATGCCCATTCACCGGAAAAACGCAAATCAATCCCGTCTTTCCTCTTTACACCGGTCCCCCGCTACCGCTATAATGGATTCGTGAACGCGGAATCAACGGCCCCCACCGACCAAGATAGAACACGAACGGAGCCAATGAAACCGGGTATCAATGAACTCGAGTAGATAAGGTGTGTGAAAGCTACATTAGATCACAGCGGGAGAGGTTATCACGGCCCAAGACAGAAGAGCGTGCGGGTCACATGCTCGACTATGTTCTCCCAAACCGGGGCAATGATCCGCATCCTCCGGATCTCCAGACGATTGTCACTGTGCTCAAGTCTCGTTATGGTGTACGATTCTCGTTCTCACAGGACTTGGGTAAACTACCTACTGGAGAGAGGGTTTTCGGCACGTTTGCAGTTGCCCCCTTGACAATCCGCGTCACGTCCTACCTCCCAAAGTGGTCACCGCAATTCCAAAGAACTCTGGCTCACGAACTGGGACACCTAGTTTTGCATCGCAAAATGATTGGCAATGGAAAATACATCTCACGCGAGAAGCCGATTGTCGACACAGCGAGACAACTGCGATACCGGGAAACCGCAGAACTCAGCGATCTCGGATGGGTGGAATGGCAGGCAGAGGAGTTCGCACTGTGTCTGATTCTCCCGCGACGGTATCTGCAAGTGCTTGTCTGCTCAGTGCAGATGGAACTCGGAATCAAGCGCAATCTCGGAACCATGTATCTCGACGGCCAGCCATGCAACAGACGGGATTGTCACAGAGTCATCGATGAGATCGCACGGAGATCCGGTACAAAGACACCCTTGCTTTGGCGCCGGCTCAGATTCTTGGGGATTCTGGAAGACCACAGAAGAAAAACTCCCGGCCGGATCAGGAAAATTACGGGGTCAAGTCTTGACACTTGAAAGACCTGACAATGAAGATAGCCACTCACAGTGAAAATGGCATGCATTTCCATGTCGGGCTACGAAGCTTGGCTTCGCCTTAAGCGTGATTTGTGAAAGGTGAAGAGAATTCGAAATCATCTGTCTCCGTGTTCTCGGTGTGCTCTGTGGCAATATGTCTTTGGGGGCTGCTTGGCCGTGACCGTGCGAGATTCTGGTTAGTGGTGTTTGGGGGTGAGGAGGGCGTGGGCTAGGAGGGCGAGGAGGGCTAGGGCGGCGAGGTGTTCGACGAAGGGAGGGAGCATTTGGTGGGTGTGGGTGGCGATGGGGAGGTTGACGTCGTATACGATGAAGTCCATAGCGAGGCCGGCCAGCAGCGCGCAGGCGGCGACGGTCACGAGGTAGAGCAAGGCCGTGCGTCGGCCGAGACTGTGCCAGAGGGTAACCAGTCCGGCGGCGTTGGTGGCCGGTCCGGTCATGAGAAAGACCAGGGCCGCACCCGGGCTGAGACCTTTGAGAATCAGGGCGGCCGCGATGGGCACCGACGCCGTGGCGCAAACGTAGATCGGGATGCCCAGGACCATCATGAGCAGCATGGCGCCGATACCCCGGCCCAGCCGCTCGGCGAAGAAGCCCTCGGGCACGAGCGCCGCGATGATCGCCGCCAGCACGAGCCCGACCAGCATCGACTTGCCGATATCGCGCGGCAGTGTGACGAAAGCGTACTTCATGCCGTTGACGATCCGGCGTCTGGGCGTGGCCGCAGCGCAACACTCGTCCGTACACCGCTCGGTCTCGCGCGCGGCGCCCGCCTTCTGTCCGAACGCGTTGACGAGCAGCCCCCCTGCCAGACCGGTAACCAGCGCCGCCAGCGGCCGAAATATCGCAAAAACCGGGCCCAGCAAACTGAACGTCACGAGGATGCTGTCTACACCGGTCTGTGGCGTGGACAGCAGGAACGACACCGTCGATCCCCTGCTCGCGCCGTGCTTGTGCAGTGACATGGACACCGGGATCACGCCGCAGGAGCATAGCGGCAACGGAATCCCGAAAACCGTCGCCTTCAGCAGAGGCAGAAAACCGCGCCCGCCCAGGTGCCGCTCGACCACCTTTTGCGAAACGAGGACCGACAGCAACCCCGCGACGAAGAAGCCGAACAGCAGATACGGTGACATCGCCGAGACCGTCGCCCAGAAGTCGATCGCGATTTGTTTAAGAACATCAAGCATGATCCACTGTCGTCGCCTCCGACCGGCCTTCCATCACGATCGTTTCGCGTGCGAGGATCTCACCGCGAATCGAGATGGTAACATCTTCGTAATTCATCGCCTTGCCGCTGCCTAGAATCGCCTCGCGCGCAACCCGAACGAGCCCCGAACAACAAGGAACTTCCATATGAACCACCGTCAGGCTCCGGACGTTGTTGGCACCGAGGATATCAGCGAACTTCTCGACGTAGAGTGACGCATCGTCGAGCTTAGGACACCCGACCGCCACGGCACGACCCTTGAGAAATTGCCCGTGGAAATCCGCTACCGCCAACGGCACGCAATCGGCCGTCAGCAGCAAATCCGCGTCGGCGAAACACTGGGCGGTGGGCGAGACCAGCTTCAACTGCACGGGCCAATGGGTAAGCTGCGACGAGACATCGGACGACGACTCGGCGGCTACATCACCACGCGGCTCGAACTGCTGCGCCGCCAAACCTGGACAGACGAACGACGGCACCTCACCCACGGCTTCTTTCGTCTGCGGCGCGGTGGCGGGCAGCCCCCCTGCCGGCCCAGACTCGTGCTGGAGGTACGCTTTCACCGCTACTTCGTCGAACTCGGGCGCTTCGCGCTGCTCGATGGTGATGGCGTCCTCGGGGCAATGTCCCAGACACGCCCCGAGGCCGTCGCAATACGAGTCGCTGACCAGCCGGGCCTTGCCATCGATGATCTGGATGGCTCCCTCGGCGCAGGCGGTGACACACAGGCCGCAGCCGGTACATTTCTCTTCGTCGATCTTTACGATGTTTCGCACTGCCATATACATGCTCCATTCAGGTCTGCAACGCTGGTACAAACGCGTGGGTCAAGGACCCACCGTACTTTCTGCCTTGTCATCCTGAGCGCCGCGAAGAATCTGGGCAAAAACATGAAGCACCCTTGTTCGAAGGCCACCCCGGCGCGCCGGGATTCGTCTTCGCCTCAGGATGACACAAGTCGCGTAGGGTGGGTTCTCAACCCACGCGTCAACACACACGACACAGACAAACGCGTGGGTCAAGGACCCACCCTACTTTTGCGTCAGGCGCTTAGCGTTGCGGCTAAATCTTCTTTGACCGTTCCAATCGGCTTGATATCGAACTTCTCCACGAGGACATTGAGCACGTCCGGTGTCACGAAGGCCGGCAGGCTCGGCCCCAGGCGGATGTCTTTCACGCCAAGATGCAACAACGTCAGCAGGATCGCCACGGCCTTTTGCTCGAACCAGGACAGGATCAGCGAGAGCGGCAGATCGTTGACGCCGCAGTCGAAGGCCTTGGCCAGCGCCACGGCGATCTGCACCGCCGAGTACGCGTCGTTGCACTGTCCGCAATCGAGCAGGCGCGGGATGCCGTCGATGTCACCGAACGGGAGCTTGTTGAAGCGGTACTTCCCGCAGGCCAGGGTCAGGATCACGCAATCCTCGGGCACCTGCTCGGCGAACTCGGTGTAATAGTTGCGTCCGGACTTGGCACCGTCGCAGCCACCGACCAGGTAGAAGTGCCGAATCTTGCCTTGCTTAACCAGGTCGATGACCTTGCCGGCCGCGTTCATCACGGCGTTGCGGGCAAAACCGATGGTGATGTACTTTTCGGGCCCGTCGGCCTCGAACCCCGGCGCCGCCAGCGCCGCCTCGATGACCGGGGCAAAGTTGCGATCGGTGATGTGCGTCACACCAGGCCAACCGACCAAATCCAACGTAAAGATCCGGGTCTTGTAGCTCTCCTTCGGCCTCTGGATGCAGTTCGTGGTCATGACGATCGCTCCGGGGAATTCGTCGAATTCCTTGCGTTGGTCCTGCCAGGCGCCGCCGTAGTTGCCGACGAGATGCTTATACTTCTTCAGGCCCGGATAGGCACAACAGGGCAGCATCTCGCCGTGCGTGTAGACGTTGATCCCCTTGCCTTCGCTCTGCTTGAGCAGCTCCTCCAGGTCCTTCAGGTCGTGCCCCGAGACCAGGATGCACTTGCCCTTGACCGGCGTGACGCGGACCTGCGTCGGCTCGGGATGGCCGTAGGTTTCCGTATTGGCCGCATCGAGCAGTTCCATCGCCCGCAGGTTGATCTCGCCCGTCTTGAGGGCCCTGCCCAGCAGGTCGTCGGTATCGGTCGGGCCCGTGGTCAGGTAGTCGAGCATCTCATGAAAGGCCGCATAGAGGCTATCGTCTTCCTTGCCCAGGATCTGCGCGTGGTCGACATACGCGGCCGCCCCCTTGAGACCATAGACGATCAACTCCTGCAGGCCGGCCGTCGTGTCGCCCAGCTTCTCGATCCAATGCGCGACGCCGACCTCCTGTCCCTTGGCGACCAGTCCCGCAAGATCGTCCGTCCCTTCCCACCACGCGACGGGACAGCTCAGCGTCTCGGGCGTCTTGCCCGCTTGCCGGGCCGCATTCTCGTACAGCTGTTGCGCTTTGGCCTTGATCGCGGCCGCCTCCTGCATAAACGCGCCGAACCACCGCGGATCGAAGTTGACGTTCGTCAGCGTGCTGAACAGCGCCCTGACGACAAACACATCGACGTCGCGGTCCCGCGCGCCCAATTCACCGGCCCGATGAGCGTAGCGGGCGAGGTCCTTGGCCGCGTAGATCAAGAGATCCTGCAACGCCGCGGTATCCGGCTCCTTGCCACAAACCCCGGTCGCCGTGCAGCCGCTGCCTTTCGCCGTCTGCTCACACTGATAACAAAACATACTCATAATGGGTACCTCCCTTTACTATCTGGATATGTCAATGCTGTCATGCGGCGAACAGATGCAATGCAATCTGCCGCCCGGTTTCTGTCTTGAAGATCCTGTTGATGTTGCCGATGCGATCCCCACCACTGCCCGGCGGAAAGACCTCAAGGAAATTGACCAACCAGTCTGCGTCCCAGATCGCCCGAAACTCGGTCGTATCGATGCCCTTTGCACTGTGGTGATTTCCCACAATCCGGCACACATGTTCGAGACGCTCGTCAGCAACGCTTTGCCTGCGCAGAATCTCCTCTGCAATCGGCGGCCCCTCAAGTTCCTGGTACATCCCGGCGGAGGAACCGTACTTGCGCTCCGCCTCATGAATACCGATGTCGTGCAGAACAGCCGCCGCCCGAATGACGTCGGCATCGCCTCCTTCGACAGACATTATCTGCTCGGCGAAGCTCAGCACGGCCAACGCATGGTCAATACGCTTCTGGTCGCCGTCGAAAACCGCCTTCATTTCACGAACCAGCTTTGAGACAAGGGAATTTGCCATTTCCTTCCTGAATTCCGATCCTCTCACGCACGAATCATGGTCAGCAGCATCTTGAATCGCTGCTCGGCGGCAACCGAGTGCGGGACATTGGCGGGCATGATGATGATCCGGCCGGCCGGCACAGTGACCACTTCGCCGCCGATCGTCAGTTGGCCCGCGCCATCGATCACCTGCACGACGGCATCGTACGGAACCGTATGCTCGCTGAGCTTCTGGCCCGCATCGAAGGCAAACAGCGTGATCGTCCCTACCGGCTTGTCTACTATCGTCTTGCTCACCACCGAATCGCTCGCGTACTCGACCAGACCGCTCAAATCCTCGGGCCGCCCCACGCACGCCGACAGCACGCTCGATTTTTCCTGTTTTTGCGTCATCTCTTCTTTCCTGTCGATTTATTTACGCCGCGCTGCACATCTCCACCCCGGCTTTGCGCCAGCTCGGCCAGGCTCACGCTGCTCAAATACTCGTCCATGCGATCCTGAAGCGCGCCGATCTTGGCGCGAATCGGGCACGTGTCCTGCCTCGGACAGGCGTCGTCGCTCAGCAGGCACCGGTTCAGCCGCAGCGGACCCTGAATCGCCTCAATCACCTCTCGAATGTCGATCCGCTCCGGCGGCCGGCTCAGCCGAAAGCCGCCCTTCGGACCCATGCAGCTCTCCACCAGCTTCGCCGCGTGCAAACGCTGCATCAGCTTGCAGGCCAATTGATACGATACATCCTCGGCCTGCGCCACCGCCCGCGTCGCCGTCGCCCCGCCGCCATATTCCCGGGCCAGGCAAACCATCAGTCGCAACGCGTAATCCGTGTTTCGTCTCAATATATCCATGATCTCTACTACCTGCTGCCCTGCCCGGTGCACGTAAAACCAACCACGCCAACGTCATTCTATGTAGGATCAATATAGTCCTACTTGTTCGCACAAACAAGGAAAAAGATAAAAAAAATTCCGCAATTCCCTGCCCGCGCTGAAAAGCAGTGAGCCTCTCGCCCCCAAAACACACGCCGGGGCGGCCGGCCGATGGAAAACAGAGATATTTTTAATATTTTGGCGATGTATTTTGTTGACATATGGGACCAGGCCGATATAGTGGGCGTGTTTGTGAGGGAGTACGCTTTCTTCCCCCGGAGTCTACCCCTTATTGAGAAGCAGGGGGAAAAGTACGTTTACAGGCCGGATCGGCCTCAGGAGAAGAGCTCATGGCATCAGGTACAGTAAAATGGTTCAACGCAGACAAGGGATTCGGATTCATCAGCCCGGCCGATGGCGGAGAAGATTTGTTCGTCCACCACTCGGAAATCAAGACCGAGGGCTATGCCACACTCGATGAGGACCAGGCGGTTACCTTTGACGTCGGACAGGGCAAAAAGGGCCCGTGCGCGACCAACGTCGTCCCCGCCTAAGCCCAACCAGACAGAACCACGAAAAGGCCCCGCCCCAAGCGCGGGGCCTTTTTCCTGCACATTGAGCAAGAACCACACTCAATTCAGGACCCCAATAGGTAAGGTGTCCCCGGAATTCCCCCACATCTCCTTGACGCCGCTGTTCCAGGCCGAACCGGGAGAGGGATCGTCGTGAGAATCACAGGTCGCGCCCCATGCCGCGGTATCTTCCCCGTGTGATCGTACACCTTCCTGAGCCAGTTGCTGGGATGATCCATATCCGGGTTCTCATTATGCACCCAGGTAGCCCTCTGCCCGAACATGAACGAACCGTTCCCCAACCCTTTGAGAGTGGCCAATACATCTTCGGCAGTTCATTTGCGCATTTCCCTTTGGAACTGGACGACCATCCCCCGCAACCTGGTCTTGATTTTCCGGTTTTCAACGGGCACACGCTCGCCCGGGTCCTTCTCCAGGTCATACAACTGCAAAGATGGATTCAGGGACAATTTCCATTGCCCGGACCGAACCGCCGCCAACGCACCATGGCTCCCATGATAGAAGAAAGCGTTTACGTATTCTTCGCGCGTAAAACTACTGGCCCATTCGCGGTCCAGATGGAATTCGCGCCGTAAGGGTATCTCTGCATTACGAGAGATCTTCCGATCGAATGCAGGAATTGTGTCTGTTTCCCCAAGCAGAAGGGAACTCAAATCTCTTCCATCCAGTACCAGTCCCTCTGGAATAGAAATTCCGGCCAATGAAGCTAACGTTGGATACCAATCCATCGCATGAGAGACAACGCCAGATTCGACTCCTTCCCGTATGTTTACACCCGGGCCGTAAACGATACACGGAACGCGCAACCCACCTTCGTACGTCGTGAGCTTGGCCCCCCTGATGGGTTGCTGCTCATTACGCCCGCCCCGGCGTCCATTGTCCGAGGTATACACCAAGATCGTCTCATCATCGATTTTGAGGCGCTCCAATGTGTCAACGATGCGCCCGACATAGAAATCAATCTCTTGAATGGCATCCCCATAAAGGCCCCACTTGGAGCTTCCTTTGAATTTCGGGCCTGCGCCAAGCGGATTGTGCAACATCGTGTGAGGCAGATAGAGAAAAAAGGGTTCGGAAGATTTCTCGCCGCTTGAAATCTGCGAATCCCCGCGTCCCGCCGCAACGTGATCTTCAATCCATGCGATGGCTTCTTCCGTGTACAATTTTGTTAAAGTGCCGGGATCCGGATTGCGGCCAGCGACTTCTCCGTTCCGCAACAGGGGGACACCTCCCTGTTCGTCATAGTGAACCACTTCATAGGTATCCAGATTGTGCAAAAGGCCGAAGTAGTAGTCGAATCCCTGATTCTCAGGAAGGAAAGGCGGACGAAATCCCAGATGCCACTTACCGATGCACGCGGTTGCGTACCCCTCCTTTTTGAATAACTCAGCAAGAGTCACTTTGGAAGGAGGTATGCCGGTCGCAGAGTCCGGACGATGCACCCAAACCGCATTCCCGGTTCTTCGCGGATAGCACCCTGTGAGCAATCCCGCCCGCGAGGGGCTGCAAATGGGCGCTGCGGCGTAATAGTCGGTAAGACGAACGCCTTTTCGTGCCAGAGCGTCTATTCGCGGCGTCTCGACCTCCGTCGCGCCATAGCAACCAAGATCGTAATAGCCCTGGTCATCGACAAATATAAGTATGACATTGGGACGTCGTTTTCTTTCAGAAGCATTGACACCGGGAGAAAACAACAAAAACAGCAACAGACAATGAACCACGCAATATGCGATACCGGCTTTGCTTTTGATGCTGGGCAGACCAATTGCAGGCATAACGCTCACCTTCCATTACTCTATATATTTGATGTCATAAGTTATCTGCTATTCAATGGCGTGCACATATCCATCCCCGGCCAGGATATACACCTTGTCCCTGTAAATGCACAGGGTGGATTCCTCAACGCGCTGTCCGAACTTGTAGATCCAAAGCGGTTGGCCTGAATCGGCGTCCAGGCAATAGAACAAAGGCGTATTGCCCGATCCGATGTAGACGCGGTCGCTGGCAATGGCCGGCGCGGACAGTCCCCCGCCGTCAGGGAAAGTCCAGTGGATTCTTCCTGAAGCGGAATCCACGCAGTAGACGCGAGAAGCCATCGGCACTCCTCTCAGGCCGGTGCCAACCCGCGCCGTATAATAGGCCCGGTTTTTGAAGAAAGCGGGGGTCGCGTTGAAGTTCGTAAATCGTCCCTTTGCTTGAGGGTTGGTGTTTCCACGGCTCAGGATTTTCCCGCTTTCAGCCTCAAAGTACATGAACACGTTGCTGTGATGGGGCAGGTAAATCTTCCCGTCGTAGGCAATCAGGGTTCCCGAATCCAGACCGATGCCGTTTTCCTTCCAGATGATCTCACCGGTTTTCTTGTCGAAAGCGTACAGGGAACGACTCCATGACCCGAAATATACCAGATCGCCATCGATGGCGGGTTCCGCCGGTATCGATTTCGCCGTGGGATACATCCAAATGATGTGACCCGTGTCGGCGTCGAGGCAAACCGCGTATCCACTGACAGTCGGAACATAGACAAGGCCATCGTCAACCGCCGCCGAACCCCAGACCCAGCCTCCGGGAACCGTCTGTTTCCAAACAAGCTCACCTGAACCGGCATCCAGGCAATAGAAGAAACGCTCCCCACCCTGCTGACCGGCAAAGACCTTGCCGTCTTCTATGGCCGGAGCGACGGAGATAGCACCTCCCATTTCGAATTTCCAGACCTCCTCACCCGTTTCCGCATCCACGCAATACAGGAATCCGGCCGGATTGCCGAAATATAATTTGCCCCGAGAGGCAGTCGGTTTCGATTGATAGTATGTGCCTCCAGAAAGAACATCTGTGAAAATCCGCTCACCTTGCGCGTTTTCGAATGCGTTCAGGATACTCCGTTTCCAAAGAAGATCGCCTGCGGCATTTATGCAATGCAGCCACAGGCCGCTGTCATTAACCAGAACGATATCCCCGGCTGCCGCCAAATCAGCATAAATCGGATGCGTGGAGATCCGCTTACGCCATTTTAGCGAGCCATTCATGCTGAGGCAGGAGAGCATACCGTCCACGCCGGCAACCAGAAGGCCTTCGGATGTCAAAACCGGTTTGGCACGAATCCAGTCCGTCAATTCCGTTTGCCACAGGATTCTGCCGGATGCGGCGTCCAGGCAATAGCAGTGTTTGTTGGCTCCCCCAACGACCACCTTGCCATCCATCACCAGGGGCACGGTGAACTGTTTCCGGGCACCCTGCTCCAGGGGAACTGTCCGGGTTTGCCATATCAACGATCCGTCTGCTTCATTCAAAGCATACAGGACACCGCCATTGGACCCGAAATAGACGTTCCCGTCAGCCAAAGCCACGGCCGTATTGACGGCGCCATCGGCCCTGAACTTCCAGGCGATTCGCGCATCATGAGGTCCCTCTAAATTGAGCGAATACAGGTATCCTTCCATCGTGCCCTGGAGCACACGACGATCTGTCACAACCGGTTCAGCCAGGGCATCAATATCCCCCACATTGAAGTCCCACAGCTTGCGTTGGTTATGGACGTCGGCACAAATCAATCGATTCAGGTTTTGGCAAATGGCTGGAGTACTGTAAATGTCGTGGACCCCGAAAGGATACACCATGTATTTTCCATTTGTGTTAACCGGCGCCACCTGCGTGCGGTAATCCACATGTCCGGCATATTTCCTGGAAACCGTCTTTCCGGTTTTCTTGTCAACATAGACCAGATTCCTCGCCTGCCCTTCGTTTCCACCATGGCTGTTGACTTCCCTCAACACAATCCGGTCCTTCAGTATCAGCGGCGTGGAAGCAATGGCCGGGTATTTGTAAATGCCCAGAAGCGGATGGTCCTGTGTAGATTTCCAGATCTCCTTTCCCGTATCCAGATCCAGACAGAGACTGGTGGTATGCATGCCGGGTGACGCCATGTAGACCCGGTTTTCCTCTATCGCCGGACGAGCATACCAGCCCAGGCCAACCGGGAACTTCCAGACGAGCTCACCGGTTTGGGGACCGGGGGCTTCCGTATAGCCCGTATTGTGTTTGTTCCCCTGGAACATGGGCCAGTCGGCCTCCATGTCTCCGCCTTCCGCGAATCCTGCAGGATTGCCCATGAATGGCTTATAAATGGGACCCTCCTCTTTCAGAGTGCGGAAGATTTTCTCCATCACCTCGTAGCCGTCATCCACCACCCTGCAAATGCTCCGGACAGCTTCTTCTTTGGCCGGTCCGCGGCCATGAACGATTCTCCCTTCCCACTGATAATAGGCCTGGTCGATATCAAAGAATGAGTGCGTATCCGCACATTGTTGCTGCACGCTCCCCAACCACACAAACAAGAGAAGGGCCCGCTTTCGGTAATTCATTGCCGTGGTCGGGAATTCTTTCACCTCAGCCCGCATGCGGTCAATATCGGGACTCCCGCTGGAATAGAATTCAGCACCACCACGGGGGGCCAGGATATTTTCCCGGAACGTGGCATGGGCCGGCACGGTGGCGGCATTCCAGGAATAGGTGATGCTTTCGCAAAAGCTGGTGCTGCATAAGTTGATTACAAAAAGAAACACCAACACGGATGGCTTCTGTCTACATACCAAGACATGACTCCCCTATTGATTCATTCCTGTTGCAGATTCCATCCATTTCGGCAGTGCGGCGTTAGCCTTCACGGCATCCTTTGGATACGGGTTCTCCGCTCCAAAGACCAACATATCCGAACGCTCTTCAACGACGACGAATGATCCGTCTACGGTCCCATCGGCGTCTTGGTCTATTCGGGTCAGTCACCGGTTTCTCTGAAAGCTCTCCAATCATCAATACCCACCAGCCTACCTTCGTCCCTCTTTTCTACCAACACTTCCAATCTCCAGACCGAGTGTTGCTTCTGCGTCTCTCAGGAACCCTTGGTTCCGCATGAACAGGCTCATTGTAGAAGTCCGGTTGTGGCGCTGTCAACGGGAATGCCAAGAAAAGGCCGCTGCAAAGCGGGACTTTGCGTAAAACGTCGTTCCCCCGCCTGCGAAGAGGCAGGTTTTCGAGCGTGCAGCGCGATGGGTGATCGGAGTTGAAGGACGGGAACCGCGAAATACGCGGACTACGCGAAAAATGATTTTGACGAATGCTCCCCCACTTTACACAGGCTGCGTCCTGGCGGCTGCACCGCCCCTCTCGTCTCTTTGTCACCAGCGATTGCTCCCGGGGCCGGGCTTGCCTTCGCGTCTTCCGCGTATTTCGCGGTTCCCAACATCTGGATTCCTGCCTTCGCAGGAATGACAGCGTCCCTATCCGCGTTCATCTGGGTTCATCTGCGGTTTGAAATCCGTGATTCGTGGCACGTCCTGGATTCCCGCCTGCGCGGGAATGACAGTCGGTGGGGCAAGCCGCCACCCTACCGAGTACGTGTGCGTGAAGCGTCGAGCGCGATGGGTTATCAGAGGCATTAGCGGGAGACTTCGATGGCGTCGTCTTGGGCAATGGTGACTTGGCCTTGCAGGGTCTTGTTGGAGTCGAAGGCGAATTCCTGGGGGCCGCGGACTATGGCGCGGCCGGCTTCGGCGGTCAGCGTGACGCCCTGGTCAGGGTTGCGGCGGCGTATGACATTGGCCAGGGCGAAGGCTTTTTCCAGGCCGTCACCGGTTCCGTAGTTGGCGACCTCGTCGGGTTGGGCCAGGCGATTGGCGTCGTAGATGGATGCGTCGTCGAGTCCCCGGAGCCACTCGCAGGCCTGCTCGACCGACATCGACGCCGTCGCTTCCAGAGAGACGGGATTTCGCTCGACCGCGGCCTTGACAAACGGCTGCCAGTCGCAGGTCTCCATGTCACGAAAGGCGTAGAAAGCCAGGTCGGCGGTCGCATTGCTCGCACGCTGCGCTTGCAGGTAGTCGACGATCTGCTCGCGGTCCCGGTCGACCGGGATCTCGAGGCCCCGACCGTCGGCGAAGGTCTTGTCCGTGCCCGGCAGGTTGGCCCGGACGTGCAGGAAATCAGCGAGCTGCTCGACGAGCTTGTCGGCCTGTGGCACCACCGGATCGAGAAACGCTCGCAGCGTCTCGCGTCCGGCCGGCTCGCGCAGGTCGATGCTGCGCTGGGTCATAAACTCGTCGAACTGGTCGCAGCGGACGCGGCCCGGCAGTTCGTAGCGAACGAAGTCCTCGTCGCTCACCTCGGCCAGCAGCTTGGCGTGTGTGGTGTCGCCAATCTTGTAGGGGCTGCTGTGCTCGTAATGAAACAGGACCTCGGCCGGCAGGAAATAAGCCTGGCCGTGACAGTCCCGACAGATCTGAAAGAACGCCTGGTACTCGTGATGACTGCGCAGAAAGCTGGCAAATTCGGTCATGGTCAGACCCGCCGAGAGATAGCTCCCGAGCCGCTCGGCGAAATGCGCGTACGCCTGCGGGGCGATGGTCGCTTCGTCGTAGAGGCAATGCACGTACCCGCTGGCGTGGGCCACGATGGTCACCCGCTCGTTGCGCAGGGCGCGCTGGGCCTTGTTGGAGATCTCCGTGCCGTTGAACCACATCGTCTTGGTCACCAGCCGGCGGTTGTTGGTCAGAATCCCACCCTGCATGTCGATGAAGTTCTGCGAGTGCAGCGGGGTCAGGATCATGTAGATGTCTTCGAGGGGGACGCCGCAGACGATGAAGGCCGCGGCCGCGTACAGGGCCGCCAGCGACACGCATTCGCCCGCCGCCTTGTCGTAGCCCGGCTTGAGCCGGAAGGCGTTCATCGCCTCGATGGTTTCGGTCTTCCAATACGGGATGATGTGGCTGTCGTACTTGTCGAGGCCGAAATGTTTGCGAATGTCCACGTCGAAGTAGTACTGGTCGCCGTGGTAGCCGAACAGGGCGTTGCTGCGCGTGATCTCCTCCGGCGAGATGACGCTTTCGAAGCGCTTGAGCTCAGCGTCCTGGTCGGTGAGCCCCCAGGTCTCGAGGTCCAGGTTGAAATCGAACTCGTCCATGATGAACTGGCGCAGCCGCATCAGCTTGCGGTAGCTCGTCTTGCCCTCGAGCTTGCGGAAGCAGTCCAACTCGCGCCACTTCCAGATGATCGGGCTCATGATGTTGGCCAGGACCAGGCTGTACATCAACTCGGGGAAAACGAAGATCTCCATATCGGAGAGCGTGATGGCCGACGAATATTTTTCCAGATCCCTTGGATTCATTTTGTCCAGTGCTCCTTCTGCACGCAGACCCCGAAGAGTTCGCAGGCTTCGCATTCGGCTCGGTAACGACCGTTGCAGTTCTCGACGATTCCGATGCGGGAAAGCGCGAAGTCGTACTTTACCGGATCGGCGGGCTCTATCTTAGCAAAAGCGGCGGTGATTTTCACGGCCGTCGCCAAAGAAATCGTCCGGCTCTCGTGCAAACCCAGGATCTGGCACAGCCGGCCCATGTGGACGTCCACCGGTACGATCAGCTTTGCCTTGTCGATTCCCGTCCAGAGGCCAGGATCGACGTCATCGTCGCGGACCATCCACCGCAGAAACAGGTGCAGCCGCTTGCTGGCACTGCCCCGGCGGGGATTGGCCAGGAGATACATCAACCCCCTGCTGAGGCGTCCGCCGTGCGTGTCGGCATACTCGGTGCCGAGCACATCGCAGAAGCGCGTCAACGCGGGCAATACGGTCTCGTCCTGCGCATCGTATCCGCTGGTAAAGAAGCTCCGGAGGCTCCCATGACGGCTGAGCACGCCGGACAACAGCTCCAGCAGATCGGCGATATCCCGGCCCGTGGTGAAGCGATGTTTGAAGCCCGCCAGTTTCCTGCGGCTCGACGCCGAGAAACCCGCGGTGAACTCGTAAGGGCTCGGGCCGATGAGCGAGAAGAGCCGATCCAGGCTGCGGTGGATCTGCTGCACCCGGCCGTACGCCAGGGCCGCCGCCAAAAACGCGGCGATCTCCATGTCCCGCGCGTCGGAGAAGCGGTATGCATATTGGAGCGGGTCGGACCCGATACACGCGCTGCGGTTGTAGCGACGGTACACGCGCTCCAGCAGCTCTCTCAGAGAATCCGTGCGTCGGGATCCCATAGCCCGTTACTCACGTGGGTGCGTCGTCGCGACAAAACGGCCGTCGCGCCGGAACACCTCGATGCGCCAGCCGAACAGCGAGCTCAACTCCTCGGACGTCAAACGCTCTTCGGGCGGTCCCTGGCCGAGGACGCGGCCGTTCTTCATGAGCACCACGCTTTGCACGGTCCGCGGCAGCTCGTCGAGGTGGTGCGATACGATCACCACGGTGGGCGGATTGCGGCGCTCAAGAAGCGTATCCAGCACGCTGACACAGGCCGCCCGGGCCCCCATGTCCAGGCCGACCGTCGGCTCATCCAGCAGGAGAATCCGCGCGTCCGCCACCAGCGCCCGGGCCAGCAACGTCTTCATCTGCTCTCCCGTGGACAACTGGCCATAGGGACACGACCCAAACGCGTGCAGGTCCAGCGAAGCAAGCTCTTTCTCGACGCGCTGCCGCTGGGCGACGGAAACGGTATAGCCGGGCGGAAGCATGATGGTACCGAAGAAGCCCGTCGCGACCACGTCGCGCACGCGCATCCTATCGCTGAACCGCGGCGCCCGGGACGGCTCGATCAAACCGATGCCGCGCCGCACCTCGCCCAGGCTCACCCGCCCGTAGACGTGCCCGCCCACGGTCACGGTCCCGCCCGAGGGCCAGAGATATCCGCTGATGACCGCCAGCAAGCTCGATTTCCCCGAGCCGTTGGGCCCCAGGATGGCGCAACAGGTTCCTACTTGCACCGTCATCGTGACATCTGTCACTATACGATGTCCGCCGCGTGTGACGGAGATGTTTTTCAATTCGATTGCGTTCGTGGCCGGAGCCGGATCGTGACACATGAATGAAACCTACGCGTTGCCTTCCGAAGGCTGCTCCTGCCCGAGAACCGCCGTCTTGAATTCATCAAATCCCATTTTCTCAATCAGTGCCCCCAGGCGCCGATGCGATCCGGCGTGGGCCTGGTAGTACGCGATGACCTTGTCGATCAAGTCGGTGGCCTCCTCTTCGGTCAGATCGCGCGCCAGCTCGCGGGCCAGCCGGGGTTTGGCCCCGCCGTTGCCGCCGACCAGAACGCGCCAGCCCTTCAACGTGCCGACCAAGCCGACGTCCTTGATACACGTCTCGGCACATTGATTGGGACATCCGCTGACACCGATCTTGAACTTGCCGGGCAGCTCCATGCCGTGATACTTGCCGTCGAGCTTCAGCCCGAGCGAAAGGCTGTCCTGCTGACCGCGTTTGCAGAACGTCGTTCCGGGGCAGGCCTTGACGCTGCGCACGCACAGACCGACGGCAAACCCGGTCGACATCCCCAGCTCCGACCAGATCGCTTCCACGTCCTTCTCTTCGACGCCGACGATGGCGATGCGGGCGGCGCTGGTGATCTTGAGCGCCTGGGCCCCGTACTTCTCGGCGACGTCCGCCAGCCGCCGCAACGTCTCGGGCCGCACCACACCGCACGGAATATGCGGAGCCACGGCGAAGCTCTTCTTGTCTCTCTGTAAAATCACACCCTTGTCGCCATCTTCCAGCATCGGTTTTGCTCCTTATCCGGTCATCTTGAAACGGTCGATCAACGCGCCGAGTTTCTTCGTATCAACGTCTCTCTCATACAGAGGCCGCTCATCGTCACGGTATACCCCCGTGTTCTCGGCGAAGCTGGGCCTCTCGGGGCCCACGTAGAATACGCCGCACGGCAGTCGGTCCGTCTCAAGGGCCTTCTCGAAAGCGGCCGTGCGATCGTGTGGATCGTGAGAGTCGTCGAGATAGTAGACGTGCTCCTGGAACCACTGGTACGTATTGAGCTTGTTGAAAGTCACGCAAGGCTGAAAAATATCGAGCAGCGCATAGCCCTTGTGCGCGATGGCCCGCTTCATCAGTTCCTTCGTCTGCTCGCGATCCTTGGCGTTGGCGCGGGCCACGAAACCGGCGTTCAGCGCAATGGCCACCGCCAGCGGATTGAACGGCTCCAGGAAAACGCCGCCGACCTGGACGGGCGTCTTGAAGCCGAGCCGGCTCGTAGGCGAGGCCTGCCCCTTGGTCAAGCCGTAGACCATGTTGTCGTGGACGATGTTCGTGATGTCGGGATTGCGGCGAATGCAGTGGACGAAATGATTGCCTCCTTCGCCGTACATGTCACCGTCTCCGCTTTCGGCGATCACGGTCAGGCGCGGATTGGCGGCCTTGATCGCGGTCGCCGGCGGCAGCGCCCGCCCATGCAAACCGTTGAAGACATGCGCGCGCACGTAGTGCGGAATCTTGGCGGCCTGACCGATCCCCGAGACCATCACCAGCTCCGTCGGATCGATCTCGAGCTCGACCAGGGCCTCCTTCAACGTCTTGAGAATCGGGAAGTTCCCGCAACCGGGACACCAGGCGTTGTCCATATCCGCCATATCGAAAATGTCACTTGCCATCGGACGCCTTTCTCAAAAAAGTTCACCAAGAGCTTCGGCCACGTCTTCCACCGCGAAACTGAGACCGTCGTACTTGACGATCCCCCCGTCCACGTCAATCCCGGCGTGCAGCCGGATGAGCTTGCGAAACTGGCCCGTTGCATTGCCTTCGAGCACGATGGTCCTGTTTGCCCTGGCGATGTAGTCGGCCGTGTCCGGATGCAGCGGGTAAAGCTGTTTGTAGTGGAGCATCGCCGTATCTCTTCGCCCCAGAGCGGCCAGCCCTTCTTTGACGACGTGATACGTCGAGCCCCAACAGATGACCAGATTCTCGTAGTCTTCCGGGCCCACGAGCTCCGGCGGCACAATGTCCTTCTTCAGGGCCTCGCCCTTCGCCAGCCTCTTGTCCACCATGTTCACGCGCAGGTCGAGGTCTTCGGTGATATGACCCGCCTCATCGTGCTCGTCGCTATCGGCCGAAACGAGGCCCTTCCCGTAGCCCGGAATCCCGCGCGGAGACATCCCCGTGTCGACAAGCTCATAGCGGCGGTAGTCGGCGGCGGTCTCGACGATATGCTTCTCGACCTTCACGTTCGCGACATCGAGCGCCGGCATGTTGTAGTACGAATCGACGAAGTACTGATCGGTCAGCACGAAGACGGGGACCTGATACTTGTCCGCCAGGTTGAACGCCTGCTGCGTCAGGTGGAATGCCTCGTCCAGTGTCCCCGGGGCGAAGATGATGCGCGGGAATTCGCCGTGCCCGCCGTACAGAACCAGTTCCAGATCGCCCTGCTCGGTCCGCGTGGGCAGGCCCGTCGCCGGTCCCGGCCGCTGGGCCAGATGGACCACGACCGGCGTCTCCAGGATCCCGGCCAGACTGATGCCTTCGGTCATGAGGGCAAAGCCGCCACCGGAGGTAGTCACCATCGCCCGGGCGCCGGCGTACCAGGCCCCTAGCGCCATGTTGATCGCGGCGATCTCATCCTCAGCCTGTTCGGCAATGACGCCGAAATCCTTCCCGTGCTGCGCCAGGAAGACCAGCACCGCGGTCGAGGGCGACATCGGATAGGCCGAGATGAAGTTGCAGCCGCCGGCGAGCGCGCCCAGGGCGACGGCCTCGGCTCCGTTCAAGAGCAGTTCTTCCTTGACTTGAGCGTCGGTCTCCATGCCCGGGTCGAAACCTTGCGGCAGTCGCAGATCCTGCGCCGCGGCGTAGCCGGCCTCGGCAGCCTGTACGTTGTGGGCCACCACGTCCTCGGACTTGCCGGAAAAATACCGCCGCACGTAGCCCTTCACGTGATCGGGATCGACACCCAGCAGGGCCGCCAGCGCCCCGACCGCGACGATGTTCGAATAGATCTTGTTGCCGATCTCCAGCGCGATCTTCTCGAACGGGACTTCGAGAATCGTACATCCCTCCAGCGTCGGCGCGTCTGCGACCGTTTTCCGCTCCGCCAGCACGACGGTCTGCGGGGAAATCCGCTCGGCGACGTGCTCGACGGCGCCCTCGTTCAACGGCACGAGAATATCCACCCGCTGGACGAACGCCCGAACGGGCCGGCTCGCGACCCGAATGGTCGTGGAGTTCGCGCCGCCGCGCACCCGGGACATGTACTCCTTCGTGGCAAAGACGTGACAGCCGGCGAGCTTCAAAAGCCGCGTCAGCAGGAATTCGACGGTCTGCACGCCCTGTCCCGCCTGCCCGCACAGAACGATCGAAACATCTCTCGCACCTCTGCTTTCGCCCATAAGGTCACCTTCCATTCATGTCGGGAGCCGAACGCTTCCGAAGACGCCGCACGGCTCCAGGAGTCCTGTCGTACAAAGAAACGAACCCGGCACTGCCTGCGAGATTATTCTGTAGAGAGTCCTCTTGTCAACGGTTCACTTCGTTTCGGAAATATCTGCGAGAATATCGGCGAGCTCGCGTTCGGTAGTGACCGGCCGGCGGCACGCGTAGTTCTCGCATACGTATGCCGTTGCCTGTCCCTGCAGGGGCGTCAGGCTCTCGATGAAGGGCACGATCCCGGTAATGGCGGCCCCGTCCGGCCCAGCGCCGCGAAACAGGACCGTCGCATGGGGCAGGAAATGCCGGCGCACCTCCGCCAGCAGCGCCTGCGACCGGTCCTGCGCCTCGGCGGCGGCAATGACGATCTCCTGGGTCGGTCCGAGGTGGTAGTCGAGAGCCAGAAGCATCGCCGTCAGACTCGTCGGAGACTCGGTCATCGGCCCGGAGAAACTGCGCAGGGTTCGCTCGCCCTGCTGGCGAAAACGGTCCTCCATGAGCGTCTTGCCCAGCCTGAGCAACACCAGCGCAGCAACGGAGTTGCCGCCGGGGACCGCGCCGTCGTAGCCCGGCTTGTCGCGCGCGACCAGCCGCTCGGCGTCACTTCCCGTGGTGAAGAATCCCCCGTCGGCATCATCGGCGAACAACTCGATCATCCGCCCGGCCAAATCTCTGGCCCAGCCCAGGAAACGCGACTCGAAGGAGGCTTCGTACAAATCCATCAGCCCGAGGATCATAAATGCATAATCATCGAGAAACGCCTTTTCCACGGCACGGCCGGTGCGGAAGTAGCGACGCAACCGCCCCTCCGTGTGCAACGAGCCGAGCACGAAATCGGCGGCATGGGAGGCGGCCTCCACGTACTTGGGCTCGCCCAGGACCGCCCCGCCGTAGGCCATCGACGAGATCATCAGGCCGTTCCAGGCGGTAATGATCTTGTCGTCCTTGTGGGGCCGGGGCCGGCGATTTCTGCGCTCCAGCAACTGCCGGCGCGCTGCGGCCAAAATCGTCTCCACGTCTTCTGCATCCTTCGTCAGCTCGCGGGTAAGCTCCGGCAGCGACATCGTGACGTGCAAGATGTTCTCGCCCTCTCCAAAGTTGCCCTCGTCGGTGACGCCGTAGAAACGACAGAAGATGCGGGCCTCCTCCTTTCCGAGGACGTTTTCGATCTCACCCGGCTTCCAGACATAGAAGGTCCCCTCGCGCTGCTCGCTGTCGGCGTCTTCGGCGGCATAGAAGCCCCCCTGCGCATCGGTCATGTCCCGCAAGACGTAATCGAGAATGTCCCGTGCCGTGGCCACATAGGTTTCCTTCTTCGTGATCTGATACGCCTGCACGTAGACGCGGCTCAGAAGCGCCTGGTCGTACAGCATCTTCTCGAAGTGCGGGACCAGCCACCGCCCATCGGTCGAGTAGCGGTGAAAGCCGCCGCCGAGGTGGTCGTGGAGGCCGCCGCGCGACATCGCCTGCAACGTCCGCTCGACCATCTCCAGGGCGCGCGGCTCGCCGCTCCGGTGCCAGTAGTGCAGCAGCAGCATCAAGGTGCTCGGCTGCGGGAACTTCGGCGCCGCGCCGAAGCCTCCGTGCGTCCGGTCGAACAGGTGCGAGAGCATTTCATAGGCCGTATCGAGAACGGCGGGGCTCAGTGGCGCCTCCGCGACATCGGCCTCCGGCCTTTCGATGAGCTCCGTGAGCTTCTGCGCCGAGGCCAGCAGGTCTTGACGCTGCTCGCGCCACGCCTCGGCCAGGGCAAGCAAGACCTGCTTGAAGCTGGGCCGGCCGTACGCGGGGGCGGGCGGGAAATAGGTGCCGCCGTAGAAGGGCTTGCCTTCCGAGGTCAGGAAAACCGACAGCGGCCAGCCCCCCGAGCCCGTCATCATCTGGACGGCCTTCATGTACGTCGCATCGATGTCGGGCCGCTCCTCCCGGTCCACTTTGATCGCGATGAAATGCTCCTTCAGAATCCGGGCCACCTCCTCGTCCTCGAAACTCTCCCGCTCCATCACATGACACCAGTGACAGGTGGAATAGCCGATGGAGAGAAAGACGGGCTTGTCCTCGCGCCTCGCCCGGTCAAAAGCCTCCGGGCCCCAGGCGTACCAGTCCACGGGATTGTGGGCGTGCTGGAGAAGGTAGGGACTCGTCTCGTGGATGAGCCGATTGGCCTGTGCGGGGATCGCTTGCTTTTGACTCATAGGAGCATCCTTCTTCTGCCTTTCACCGCCGCTTTCCCGGCTTGCGGACGCTGGTGCCGAACGGTTGGCAATCAGGGCAGGATGGCAGAGAAACGCGATGAGCAGGCCGGCCAGAGCCGCCGGACAAAGCCACAGTATCATGCGTCTGCCGCACAACATACTCTCAATCCGCCACCGCCGAAAACGGACGCCGTGTCCCAAACATGCAAAAATAGAAGTCCGCCGGCGCTCACGCCGACCGTTTCAGCGACTGCATCAGAATCCTGACGTGCTTCATCTCCTCCTGGATGACATCGGCAATCACGTCCCTGTCCGCCTCGCGCGGGACGAAACCCTTCAAGCCGGCATAGTACACGATCGAGTCCTTTTCCTTCTCGATGGCCATCCGCAAAATCTCGTCCCGGCTCTCGCGACCGCTCAGCTCATCGTCGGGCTCGGCGCGAATCCCGAAGACCGCCAGCCCCGCCATCGCCTGCGCGTCTAAGCCGTTGAGCCGGTCGGGCGCGAAACGCCCCGGCTCCCCGCTCTGCTCGGCAAGCTCTTGCTTCATCTGCCGGAAGATCTCGATATGGCGAGCCTCCCATTGAGCCAGTTTGACGAAGAGCCGGCAGGCCGCCGGATCGCCACAAACGACGGCCGCTTTGCGGTAAAACTCCGCCCCGTTACGCTCGATTTTCTCGGCGATCTGGAGAATCTCATGCCCGTTCAATTCCACATCCATCGCAATCCCCTACAAGGCAGTCGGCCTGTAGCACCGGAAAGACCGCTCTTATTCCTCTGTCCGGCAAGGCCGCAGCAAAGGCCATCCGTCACTCAAACCACCTGTATATACCGGGCCCGCCAGGCTTTGTTCGGCAATCTTGCGTGCGCCGCGGCGCGAGAGGCCGGGCCCGAAAGATCGCCTCAAGCACACCTGCGGCCCTCGCGCCGGCACGAGCGAGACCTGTCCCCCGCGGCCGGGGACAGTCAAAGGCATTTTTTCGAGAAATTTTGGATTGGATCGCTGGCGAGCCGTTCGTCTGTTTGCTACGATAGCGCCGGGATATGGACGAGATTAGGCGAAAACTGGACCGTATCGACGAACGGCTCGCCGGGCCGGGCGCAGTGTCCCGGCTGATCCGCACGGCCCCCCTCTTGTTTCCCGCCCTGGGCCTGATGGCGGGCATCCTGTTGCAAAACGGCCTGGCGCCGACACGCATCGGCAGCAACGTCTGGACGATCCTGCTCGGCGTCGTCGCGACCGCCACCTGGGGGTACTTCCTGCACCAGCGCCGGAATTCCCGGCCCGGCGTGCTCGCCTGCGGTGCGGCCTTGTGTTTCCTGTGCTTAGGCGCGATTCGCCTGATCGCATTTGCCACGCCGGCTGCCGACGACGTCCGCCTCCTCGTCGGGCCTCAGCGCCGACTCGCGACCGTTCGAGGACGCATTGTGACCGAACCGCGTGTAGAGCAGCGAGACTGGGCCTTTGCCCGATTCAGCCACGCGGACCCATCCACATCGTTCTACCTGATGCTGAGCCAGGTCAAGACGAGCCAGGGCTGGCAGCGCAGCCGGGGTACAGTCCGCGTGCACGTGGGCGAACCGGCGCCGGGTCTGCGGGTCGGCGACTCCATCGAGGCGTTTTGCTGGCTCCACCGCTTTGAGGAGCCTGCCAATCCGGGGCAGTTCAACGTCGCCGAGTACCTCGGGCGCCGCAACGTCGGGGTGGGCGTATCGGTGGCCTCGCGAGACGCCGTGACGATCCGCGGAGAGAGCCCGCCGGGGGCCCTGACGCGCCTGCGAAGAATCCTGGGCCGGGCGGCCGCACAAGCCCTGCTGGACCACGCTCCTTCGGATACGCCGAGCGAAGGTCTGCTCGAAGCCCTTCTTCTGGGCTACCGGGGCCACATCGACCGCCGGACCTACGAAGCGTTCCGAAAGACCGGCCTGCTCCACCTGATCAGCCTTTCGGGAATGCACCTCGGAATCCTGGCGGGCCTTCTCTGGTGGCTCGGCAGAACGCTGGGCCTGCTCAAGCCCGCCCGCGCCGTGGTCTGTATGGCGGGGACCGCTGTCTTCCTCCTGATCGTCCCACCCCGCCCGCCGACGGTCCGGGCCGCAATCATCGTGCTGGTCTACTGCCTCTCGATCCTCCTGCACCGCAGGGCCAAGGCACTCAACTCCCTGTCCCTGGCCGCGATTGTCCTGCTGCTGCTTCGACCGACGAACCTGTTCGAGGCGGGCTGGCAATTGTCGTTTGCGGCCGTGGCCGGCATATTGTCACTGACCGGGCGAATCGAACGTTTCCTTCAGGACAAATTCACAGGCCGGCTCGACACATTCGACCGGCTGCCCCGCCGCGTGACGCGCCCGTTGCAGGGGGTGGGAAAGGCCGCGATCCGCCTGTTTGCAGCGGGGTTCGCAGCCTGGCTGGGCGGCGCCGGCATCCTTCTCTACCATTTCTACACCATTACCCCGCTGGCCGGCGTCTGGACGGTCCTGGTCTTTCCTCTCGTCGCAGCGATCCTGGTCCTCGGCTTCGCGAAACTCGCCCTGTTCTTCCTGCTGCCCACTCTCAGTACGATGCTGGGAAGCCTCGTCTGCGTCCTGGCCGATTTCCTGATCGCGGTCGTCCGCCTGCTCGCGACGCTTGACGGCTCGCAAATATTGATCGGCCACGTCACGCTGAGTGTGATCATCCTCTATTACGCGCTGGTCATGGTTGCGGCCTTCGTTCGCATCCGCCGTCCCATGTGGAAGACCGCCGTTTGTGCGGTGCTGGCGCTTGTCCTGCTGGCATCCCTGGGCCGAATCAAGTGGAGCCGAACGCACCGAAGCGACCTGTCGGCGACCTGCCTCGACGTCGGACACGGCCAGGCGATACTGGCCCAACTGCCCGGCTCGACGAACATCCTCTTCGATGCGGGCTCCCTGTACACAGCCGACGTGGGAACGCGCATCGTGCTGCCCTTCCTGGACTACGCGGGCCTGGGACGCCTGCACACCGTTGTCATCAGCCACCACGACGTCGATCACATCAACGGCATCCCCGAGGTCGCCGGCGGCCGCCCCATCGAACACGTCTACGCCGCCGATCCGTTCCTGGCACAAACAGCGACCGAGGGCGCCGCCCGCTTTCTGGCGGATTGTCTACAGGAGGAAACTCTCGCCATCGAACCCGTCCCGGCGGCTCTTGCCATCGGCCCGGCGAGGATCGAAACGCTCTGGCCGCTCCCCGGCGCGGTCCCGGACACAAAACTCAGCGACAACGACGGCTCCCTCGTCTCGCTCATCGAGTTTGCCGGCGTCAAGGTCCTGTTGTGTTCGGACATCGAGCAATTCGCCCAACAGCACATCATGAGGCTCTACCCCGATCTCGACGCTGACGTCGTCGTTGTCCCGCACCACGGATCGGTCAGAACGCTGCGTCCCGAGTTCCTGCGAAAGCTCCGGCCCCGGGTCCTGCTTTGCAGTTGCAGCGAGCCGGTGCAAAGCGGGCAACCGGCCTTCTGCCCCGACACCGGTGCTGCCCTGCTGTGCACGGCGACGAACGGAGCGATCACTCTTTGCGTAGACAAGGATGGCGTGGTAGAAACGGACGCCCATAAAAACCAAGAAGGAGATTGAGCCGATGAGAAAACGCGTTGCTGGTATCGTAACCGCTGCCATTTTGGTCCTTCTTGCGATAGGCGCCGTCGGTGTCCAAACCGCCGGGGGGAAGTACCCTCGACCAAACGTGGATTCCGATGATCTGAGCTTTTATCGGGCCCCCATCACAACGGAGAGCTACCCGCAGACGCCGGCGCGGCGGGTACGGAACGTTATCTTCTGCATCGGCGACGGCATGGGAGCCAACCAGGTGGCCCTGGCCCGGCTCAAAGCCGTGGGGCCCGAGGGAAAGCTCCACATGGAGAAGATGCCCGTGGGCGGGCTGGTGCGCACGCACTCGAACAATTCGCTGGTCACCGATTCGGCCGCGTCCGGGACGGCGCTGGCGACCGGCATCAAGACCGAAAACGGCATGATCGCCATGGCTCCCGACGAACAACCCTATTTCACAATCCTCGAACTGGCCCAAGCCGACGGGATGGCGACGGGACTCGTGGCCACCTCGGCCATTACCCATGCCACGCCCGCGTCGTTCGCCGCGCACGTCAAGTCGCGGAAGATGGAGACCACGATCGCCGAGCACCTCATCGCCAATCGCGTCAACGTGCTCTTCGGCGGCGGAAGGAAGTTCTTTCTGCCAAAGGGAGCGCCGGACAGCGCCCGCAAGGACGACCGGGATCTGATCGCCGAGGCGAAACAGGCCGGCTACACGTATATCGAGACGACCGCAGAACTCAGAACCGTGCGTCACCGGCACCTGCTCGGCCTCTTCCAACCGGAGGCGCTGACGACCGCGCCGCCCGAACCCAGCCTGGAATTGCTCACGCAGAAAGCCATCGGCACCCTGCGGCGTGCCAACGTCAGTTCCGCCGGACGCAGAAAGGGCTTTTTCCTGATGGTCGAGGGCAGTCAGATCGACTGGGCTTGTCACGACAACGACGCCGACAATATGATTCGCCAGACGCTACTCTTCGACCAGGCCGTCGGTGCCGCCGTCGATTTCGCCAGGAAAGACGGCCGCACGCTCGTGCTCGTCACCGCCGACCACGAGACGGGAGGGCTGACCTTCACCGCCGGCGACAAAAACGCAGCCGGCCCGAAAATCCACTGGTCCACGAAAGGACACAGCGGCGCCCCCGTGCCCATGTACGCCTTCGGTCCCGGCGCCGAGACCTTCGCCGGCGTTTACGACAACACGGAGATTCCCCGAAAAATCGCCCGGCTCCTGGACATCAGACCCTTCCCCCGACCGAGAAAATGAAAACAGCGGATGTCAACCTGAGGCTCGATGCGACCTATCACCTAAACGTCGGCGTCGGTGATACAGCCCAACGAGGGGACGTTCTCTGCGCAGGTCCCGGCCCGCAAGAAAAGCCGACCGCCCCCGTCTCAGGCATCGTGACGGATATCGAATTCGACGCCGAAAACCACGAATTCGTGATTCGCATCCACCCGACCGGTGAGACCGGGCCGTAAAATGGCAGGATGGGCTTTGGCCCGTGAAGACGCCGCGCGCAAAGAAACCGCATGGGCCAAAGCCCATTCTACAGATGTAGATTGCTTCGCTCCGCTCGCAATGACATAGCGAGACTTGCGGAATGCCGTGTGCGTCGTGCGCTGGTTAGCGCATGTTGACGACGATCTCGACGCGTCGGTTCTTGGCCTTTCCGGCGGTCGTGGTGTTTGGGGCCACCGGCTGCGCGGGCCCGCATCCGGCCGCTCGCACCTGCTCCTCCGGAATTCCGTGCTGAATCAGGTACCGGGCCACCGACAACGCCCGCTGCGCCGAAAGCTCCCAGTTGTCCTTCCAGGGCGACTTCTTGATGGGATCGGTATCCGTATGGCCCACGACGTCAATCTTCTTGCCCGCATAGCTCTGCTTGAGAACGGACAGGATATGGTCCAGCGGCGCGCTGGTGGCGCTCTTGAGAGAAGCCTTGCCAGAGGCGAAAAGGATGGTGTTCTGCAGTGTCACCGTGATCGTTCCGGCGGCGGGATCGAACGCCACGTCGTAGCCCTCGCCGAACCCGGTCGCCTCCGCCGGCGTCTTGTTCAACTCCTCGATCTGCCTTTGCAGCTCGTTGATCGTCTGCTGATCCTGAGAAATGCGGTCGGCCATCTGCTGCTTCTCGACCTGCAAGTTCTCGAACCGGCCTTTGAGATTCTGATGCTCGACGTTAAGGTAGTCGTACTTCTTCTTGTAGTCGGTGCAGCCGGACAACAATGAAAGACAGACAAGGCAAACAACGGGAACGACGATCCTTGCGTTGGCGACTCGCATTCGGCACCTCCTTGCAATATGGCAAACCCTACGTAAACGCTTCACGGCAGAAACATCAAAGCGAAGCGATTCAAAATCCAATCGTGGAAGATCATAACAGTCAAAACAGCTAAGGACAAGAAGGGACCATAGGGAATCTGGCGAATTTTCTTGAAAAACATTTGAAAAATCGCCCACCCGAGGCCGAAAAACGGGGCGACAAAGAAGGCGATCACAACCATCAAAGGTCCGATCACCGCGCCGGCCGCCCCCATCAGGTGCATGTCACCCAGGCCCATGGCCTCCTTGCCGAAGGCCAGCGTCCCCAGGATCCGCGTGGCCCAGACGACGGCGCAGCCGACGAAATAGCCGAAGACGCTGCCTGCCAAACCGGCGAGAATCCGGTGAGCCACGAGGCCGCTCCACCATTGTCCGACCGGCCCCGGTCCCGTGAGAAAAGCCAGCGCCACAAGCGAGCCGAAGATGATCGGCAGCAGAAAGACGATCTCCTTGAGTGATTCGAGACGATGATGGTATTCGGGCTCACTCTGGGCTTCGGCGCCGCCTTTGGCAACCTCGGGCGTCTTGCCCTCGGGCTCGGCCTCGTCATAGCTGCGTTTGAGCAGCCCCGTGCGCATCAGGACGTAACTGATCGCCAGGCCCAAAGAGGCGCCGAGCGCCAGCGCCGCGGTCCGCGGTGACGCCACCGGCAGCAGCGAGGCGACCTCGATCCGCTCGGGAGCGATGAAGTACCCCCCGACGGCCGAGCCGATGAATCCGGCCGCGGTGACCAGCCAGCAGATCGAAAGCGGAATGATCCACAGCTCCAGGTCGATCCCCGAAGCGGCGATGAACGCCCCCAGCAGCACCAGGTGAATCAGGTAGACGAACCAGCCCCCCTGCACCTGGATGCCCGGACGAACGCCGGTGTAAAAATAGACGAGATAAAGCCCCAGGAACGCCGATCCGGTCAGCAGTTCCACCACGAAATAGCGTCCCGAGATCGGCGCCTTGCAGTTGCGGCACTTCGCCCGCAGGAGAAGCCACGAGACCAGCGGGATGTTGTCATAAAACCGAATGGCCTGGCCGCAATGGGGGCAGGCCGAGCCCGGATAGACCAGGGACTTCTCACGCGGCAGGCGGTAAATCACCACGTTGAGAAAGCTGCCAATGCAACAGCCGAGCGCAAAGATGAATACACAGAGAATCCACTCCTGTCCCGTCACATTGCCTCCCGTGCAAGTGTGTTTGCCTGTCTCATCTCTGCGCCGCTATGATTTCGTGCCGCGTTGGCCCTTTCGATGGACCACGCCGGCCACCTGCACGGGCAGGCCGAACAGGCGAATAAACCCTTTGGCGTCCATCTGATCGTACTCGGCCCCCATCTTGAAGCTCGCCAGGTCGCTCTGGTACAGGCTGTAGGGGCTCTTCATGCCCACCGCCGTGCACTGGCCTTTGAAGAGCTTCATGCGGACCTCGCCGGTGACGTTACGCTGCGTGACGTCCACGAACGCGTCGAGCGCCTCGCGAAGCTGGCAGAACCAGAGCCCGTAATAGACCAGCTCGGCGTACTTGAGAGCCACCTGCTGCTTGTAGTGCATCGTCTCCCGGTCCAGCGTCAGGCTCTCCAGGGCCTTGTGGGCCGCCATGAGAATCGCACCGCCGGGCGTTTCGTAGACCCCGCGCGACTTCATGCCCACGAGGCGGTTCTCGACGAGATCGACCTGCCCGACGGCGTGCTTGCCGCCCATGTCGTTGAGGGTCTCGAGCATGGTCACCGGGCTGGTCAGCTTGCCGTCCAGTTTCATCGGGACGCCTTCATGGAAGCCGATGGTAACGTAGTCGGGCTTGGCCGGCGTTTTCGAGACGGGCTTGGACATGACGAACAGGTTGTCCTTCGGCTCGTTGGCCGGATCTTCCAGGTCCGCGCCTTCGTGGCTGATGTGCCAGATGTTGCGATCGCGCGAGTAGATCTTCTTCTTGCTCTGCTCGATGGGGATCTTGTGCTTCTTGGCGTAGTCCACCGCCGCCTCGCGCGACGTGAGCTTGAACTTCGGGTCCTTCCAGGGAGCGACGATCTTGAGGGTCGGATCGAGCGCCATGAAGGTAATCTCGAAGCGGACCTGGTCGTTGCCCTTGCCCGTGGCGCCGTGGGCGACGGCGGTGGCCTTCTCGGCGTGCGCGACGTCGACCTGATACTTGGCGATCAGGGGCCTCGCCACGCTCGTGCCCAGCAGGTAGCCGTTCTCGTAGACGGCGCCGGACTTCAGCAGAGGCCAGAGATAGTCCTCGACGAACTCGCGCCGCAGGTCCTTGACCACGCACTTGGCCGCACCGCTGGCCAACGCCTTCTTCTTGATCCCGGCCAGCTCATCGCCTTGACCCAGCTCGGCCGCAAACGCGATGACCTCGTAACCGTAGGTCTCCTTCAACCAGGGCAGGATCACGCTCGTATCCAGCCCCCCGCTGTATGCCAGCACCACTTTGTCTTTCTTTGCCATTACCGTTCCCTCGAACAGAACTTCCGTAAAAACCCGAATTATATGAGTCCACGAGCGGAAGTTCAATGGAATATCAGAGGAGGTAGCGAACCGGGCGTTGTCGGTGTAGATTCCGAGGCAGTGCGCGTTTAGGCCACACGGACCCGTGCGTCAACCCGCAATCCACTGTGATGATGCCTTCGCGCCGTACGCACCCGTAGGGGCCCCGGCGCGCCGGGGTGGTTGCCCTCGTGGTCATGCCGGACACCCGACAGTCTTGGACGCCGGAGTGGCAGCGTCAAGCGAAGCTTGGCGATGGCGGACTCGTCTGCAACATATGCCGCTTTGGCGCCTGGAGGTCAAGCCATCGCCAAGACCTTCGGCCTTGACGCTGCCACCCCCGGAAGCAATGACCGGTCGAATCCAAGCCGACCGGCGGGCTCTAATCCGTGCTGAACAGGTCCTTGTCATAACCCGTACCGCCTTCTGCGCCGTCGCGACCCAGGCTCTTGACCACAAACGGCTTGCCGCTCTCCGGACGCAATTCGTACATGACAGCGTGCCCCCAGGCGTCCTTCGGAATCTCCGTGACTTTGACGTACGGACCGCTCCAGTCGCTCAGGCCGCTCGGCCGCTCCACCAGGGCAACCAGCCCTTCATCTTCCGTCGGATATCGCCCGGTGTCCAGCTTAAATAGGTTGATTGCCTGATGAAGGACCCGCAGTTGCGCCTTCGTCGCGGTCACCCTGGCATCGTCCGTCTGTCGCGCCGCCGGCGCCGACTTGCGTCCGGTCCGAGTTCCAAACTCGACATCGGGCATCTGCCGGCCCAACCTGCGGCACGTCTCCTCCAGTTTGCGACGAAATTCGTCGGGCTTCAGGAATTCGACGTGCCCGTCCAGGAACACCGCGTTGACTCCATCACGACAGAACGCCGGGTTTTCGTACACCAGCATATTGTGATAATCCATCTTCCTGGTCTGCCCTGGGATGTAGAGGTAACTCGGGCCCTCAAAACCGACCGGCTTGCGGGGTGACTCCCAGACGCGCGAGCCGCCGCTGACGTAGGGCTCCAACTTCCCCAGTTCGTCTGGGAACCGACCGTCGTTGTCCTCCGCCCACATGTGCAGGGCCAAGCCGATCTGTTTCAAGTTCGACATGGAGGCAACGCGGCGGGCCTGATTTCGTGCTCGCGACAACGCGGGCATCAGAATCCCTGCTCCCACGGCACTTCCCGCGATAGCGCCCGTACTAACCTCAAGGCCGGGGCCGCGATAATGCGAATGCAATCCCTCGGGCCCGAAATAGCTGTATTGCACGGAGGGCGTCATGTCGTCGGCGATGTGATCCAGCGCCGGCAGCATCACGGGCAACTTGATTTTGGCCTGCATCGCACCCATCGTCAGCAGGGGCCAGACCTGCTGGAGCTGCATCCGCATCTGCTTGAACTGGACCGCGGAATCCGCATATGTCAGGCTGATCAGATTCTGGGGCAATTGCGGCCGAATCTTCTTGAAGCCGTCCGTGTCCGCGAGAGATTTGCCGTCGGCGCCTTTCGAGGCGAGCTGCTTGACGCCGAGGCTGCACAGCGCGCCATTGGACCCGAGGACAACGTGATCGTCGGCCACCGACCAGGTCGGCATGACCTGGGCAAAGGCCAGCGGCGCCACGGCCCACGTGTGCACGGTTCGCCCGTCGTCCTGCTTCTGCGAGCTGATCTGGAGCCCTCCATCGCTCTCGGCGCTGATGAACTTGCCCAGGGACGTCATCGTCTGCTCGAAGAGTTCGGCGTCGCTGAGCTTGGCGATGGCCACGAAGCCGCCCATGGGAGCCTCCGTCATCATGCCGGCCGGAAGCGTGTAGTAGAGAGCCGGCCCGGACAGGCTCTTGAGCAACCCCTCGCGAATGCGGCACTGGATTGCGGATTCGAGCTCTTCGATCCCCCCCTGAATCTCCGGATAGATATCGTCGGGCGAGACCATCTTGACCACCCTCATGGCCAGGTCGTACGTGGCCGCGACGTCCCAGTTCAGCGCCCCGGCCTGTACCGCTCGACCATCGACGGCCCGGAACCACGCCGGGTTCACCGGCTTGAACGTGCCGGGCAGACCCGTCGCCGGAGTGGGCATCTCCACGAGCGAATGGACAACCACGTCCGCGCCCGAGAAACCGACCCGCTCCGTGACGGTCTTGACGCCGCTCAGGCCCAGCTCCTTGACCACCGCTCTAACCATGTCCATCTCCTCGTCGGCCCCGTCTTCCCGGCCAAACGCATCGATGAAGCGCAGCGCCTTCTGCACGCCGATATGAGTCAGGAGGACATCGTTGCCGCCGGGGATGCGTTTGAGGTTCGTCGAGGCCGTGCCGCGCGGGCTGGCGAGGTGCTTCGTCGCCGCACCGCTGCCGTCGTTGACCGCCGCGACCAGGTAGTTGCCCGCCCAGCCCCAGTACAGGGGGACATCGTCGTTGTCCTTGAGCGTGTGCATCGTAAGAGAGCCGATCTGCGTCCGCCCGATGTCGCCCTCGCCGACCATCGCCTCCAGCTTGCTCACCGCCGCGGCCACTTCCGCCTTGCGCCCGCCCGCATCTAAAATGCCGAACGCACAGACCGGCGGCCCCTCCTCGGCCGCGACCCGCGCGATCCCCACGCAGAACGGCCGGCTCGTAAGCAACTCAACGTAGCCCAAGACCGTCTCGATCTGCTTCGGGACGTTCGGATCACCCGACTCCCGGCCCGCTAAGGCCAGCAGCTCGGCCTTCACCGGCCGGTAGAAGCCCTGCATGCTCGGATCGTTCCAGATCCGCCCTAAAATGCTCTTCTCGAAATCCCCCTTGACCGCGTCGCAACCGCTGGTCGCCACAAAACCCACGACCTCATCAGGCAAGACCTGGAGCAACCCCTCCACCACCGAGTCCGCCGCAACCGCCGACGCCACCCCAAAGCCGACAACCAAAACCACCGCAACACAAACCCGAAAAACCCAGCCAGACCGAACCATCTCTATCTCCCTTCAACCCAGCGCGGCCTTGCTTCGCTCGGCCGCAACCAAAAAGAGTGAAGGTATCCTCGCAACTTGGTAGGATAGGAAGTTGGTTTCCGACAAGCTTCCTT
>Ga0272441_10001183_pt1 | contig 55777 bp, 38 predicted proteins | sample SSMProp6N_FD_193582 | JGI IMG/M metagenome (GOLD analysis project Ga0272441, IMG submission 193582) | Marine sediment archaeal communities from Little Sippewissett salt marsh, Falmouth, MA, United States - SSM-Prop-6N | ecosystem: Environmental > Aquatic > Marine > Wetlands > Sediment ...
GGAAAAATTAGTCTGGGCCGAGCAACCCGTTCCTTCGTCCATCTACATACGTCCCTTAACCGACGTACCGGCCGAACAGGCGGTGCAGACGGCTATTCTCAACGTCGATAATAAAGACCTCGGCTCTGACTCCGAAGAGGGGCAAAAACAGCCGCCGATTCCAATCTCCGAAATACCCGCAAAAAGCGGATCAAGCATATCGGCGGAAGACGAACATCAGGAGCAAACACAATTATTATCAGACCAAACCGCCGGGCCGCCGGAGCATACCGGCTAAATTTTTTGCATTTCTTTCATTTTCAAGTATATTTTATATAGCGAGCATGATGAGGGATTGAATACAGCCGTTTCCCCGGAGATGATATAGCAATTTATACCGATCGGATTGAAGAAAACCAGGCTGTACATAAAACAGGTAAAATCTGCTAAAGATAAACCTTAAAAAATCGGATTTATTGTCAGATTAGATATAAATAAACAGGTTATCAAATTTGAAGTAAGGTTAAAAAATGCCCCATCCATATTCTGAGATAAAATCTAAAAAAACTATACCGGTCAGACTGTCAATTCATACTCGTCCAGGGGTAACACTGATAAGCACACTCATTTCAATAGCAATTGTCTTAGTGGCACTTATCGGAACCATCAGTTTCAGATATTACGCCACTCTTGATGCTCGAAAAGCCGCCGCACAGGCAACCGCTTCAAGAATCGCCCTGCTGCTTTGTGAAAACTGGCGGGGAATAAACGGCGACACCGGCTACGATCCCGTAGCCTATCTCGGTTCGGACATTAAACTGACACAAAGCGAGGGAATAAACGAGCCTGACGATTTTACCCTGCTGGGAAGTTATAAAATAATCCCGGATGAAAACGAAGACGATGCCGAGGGCGCCGATTATTTTGTGACATTGTCATGGAAAGACGTTCAGCCCGGATTGAGAGCTCTGAATGTCACAGTCTCCTGGGCGCAGCGAGGCCAGAGGGGGCTCGAAAATACGGACAAATCATTCGGGCTCACAACATACGTTACGACTTTATAAAAAATGCCAGAGGCGACAATGAATAAAAAAACATATAAAGGTCATGGTGGATTCACTCTTATAGAGCTGATGATAACCGTTGCGGTTATGAGTATTGTCTTATCAGCAATAGGATTAGTTATTGTTGACGGGCAGCGCTGCTGGCAAATTTTATACGGCCAAACAAATTCGGATGTCGTTACCGACGGTTATGTAGCAAGAAAAAAATTCGATACAATAATACGAAAAGCAAGCACAGAAAAAATACTCACCGACGGCTACGGTAACTGGATCGAAGTCTATTATACGAGCGGTTCCTCACCCGTCGTTGATCGCTATGCGCGTTTCCATACATCCGACGATGATCTTAATATCGAGTACGGCCAGCTGGACCCGAGAGAGACTCTGAGCATAGAAACTCTTTGTGAAAACGTATCTGACTGCACCTTCAAGCAGATAGGCAGGTCTGCCCAGATGATACTCACTCTCGAGGACGGGACGCAGAAAAATACTATTGTCACTTCCGCCGTTACACATAACTAACCCGAAAAAAAGGTCAATTAAGTTTTTTTAAGGGAAGTAAATATGAAAAAGCTGCAATTAAAAAACCGCGGCTCTACAATACCGCTGGCGCTCATTACCCTCGTACTTTTGACTTTAATGGGCATGTCGATGCTCAATCAGGGTCTGAATGCCCGTGTTTATTCGATACGAACCAGCTCCGATATCGCCGCCCAATGCGCCGCCGATGCCGGACTGACAAAAGCCCTGTATGAAATGAATCAGAAGCTGCAGGTCAAACCATGGAATGACACCGTTCTGCCCCGGGTACTTAACGCAAGTCTCAACGATTGCGATGCACAATATAGTTATATCGTTACAGGCGATCTCGGAAGCGGATATGTGATTACATCCATCGGTGAATCAGGCAATGCCGCAAGAGTTGTTAGTGCCACACTCGAATTCAAAGGAGTTTTCGACCATGCGATACTTACAAAAGACTCCCTAATATTGAAATCCGATACGATTATCGACGCATACAACTCAAAGGATCTGACAGACACCGATTTCGACTTATCAATCGGGAGCCAGGAAACCGCCGATTCGACCATCGTTTTGAACAACAATTCAAAGGTCGAAGGAGACGTTCTTGTGGGAATCGGAGGCGATCCGGATACGGCCATCAAAGATCAGGGAGCAACTGTCACCGGAGATAAGCTGGCCGGAACAGTTCTCGATCCTCTACCAAAAATAAAACCGCCCGCATTACCTAAAAAGGGAGCTGCGATTACCGCTAAAGGAACGACCATCACACTAACTTCTTTAGATAGCGGCATATATACGGCGATTGACTTACAAAAGGGAAAGAATGACTCCATACTTGAAATATCCGAAGGAGATGTCGAGCTATATATTACCGGGAATATCGAACTCGACCAGGGATGTGATATAGTTATAAAAGACGGCGCCACTTTAACAATCTACATCGATGGAAATATCCTCTGCCGCGAAGGCAGCGGAATTAATACCGAAGCCCCTCCGGAGGAAGCCTCTACATTGCAACTATATGCCACAGGCGATAAACAGCAGTCCTTTGATGTCAAAGCCAAAAGTGAATGGACGGGTGTTATCTATGCCCCGAACGCAGATGTCCTGCTATATGCAAACGGCGATGCCTACGGCTCGATCGTTGCCGATACTTTTGAATTTAAGGCCGGCGGAAATTACCACTATGACGAAGCCCTCAAAGAGGTAACAGAAAAGGACGAAGGAGTCACCTTTACAATCACGCAATGGAATGAGGGTAAAGCCATAACCTCGACAGCAGAAATCAAGGCACAGATCACGAACTAAAAAATAACAATATCAACAAGTCGGAAAAAATTGCCGATATATACGACTCGGTAATAGCAAAGAGCTTCGAGTTAAAGATTCCCGCCGATTTTTCCATGCGATGCGTCACTCAGAGATGTATCCGTATATGACGAGGCAGTCCGCTTTGCCATAACAGACTGGTACGAGGAATAAATAAATTTAATCCAAGCGATTATCTTACAAATCCATAATCGGGATTGAAAATACGAACCCGGTTATTTATTCAAATCTTATTAATCTGCGACGTATTTCTCGTACTCATCGCGCGTATCCACCAACTCCAGCTGGTTCTGACCCCAGGGATTTTCTCCCGTGAAATTGGTCGTGTTATAGGCCGGATCGTCGATATTGCCATAAGGCCCTTCGATACCCCACGAATTTGTCTGATAAACTTCGGCACCTTCATTTTCCGCCACCCATGTTCCCTGGCCAAGCGTGGTCTGGCTTTGCATCCAGCTCGTATAGTCCCTGCTGCGGTCGGCGTCCTGAAGACTGTCCATGTACTGGTCGAACGCCTGATTTGCCCCGGCGATAGAGCTTTGCAGATTTCGATTCAACTGCTGCTGGCGAAAATTATTGTTCTGCATTTCTCTTGCAACCATTTGTTGATTAACATGCGTGCTTTTTTCAAGCTTCACATAAAGCGGCAGCCACTGGTCGTATTCATTATCAGGCGCCCAGCTTCCGCCTATCGTAACCTGCCAGACGGGACTCATCGAGACTGTCGAACACAACACACTAAACATTCCTCTCGACAATGCTCCGGTGGAAAGATTTTTAAACCGAACATGCATCAATCGGGCATCGACCTGAAATCCCTGAGCACGCATACTCTGGACCGATTGTCTAACTTCCGGTGAAACCTGGTCGGCGGGACATTGACCCAAAACCTGCACATCGGTACCGATCTTACTAAAACGCAGCACAAGCTCCAGCGCCTGAGGCGGGGGCTGATACGAAGCATTGATTACACCCGGAACGACCATATTCGTCGGAACAATCGAGTGCGTCATACAGGTAAAACCATGAGTTCTGGTCTGAGGATTATTTGCGGCGACAAACAGAAATCTCCGTCCCTCGATAGTCCAGCCCCGTGGAAGCTGAAGCGATACGGACCGATCGGGCAGTGCAGCTTGCCGCAACTGCACCTGTGGTCCGCTACGTTGCGCAGCCTGCTGCAACATAGCAGCCGGATTTAAGACCCGTTGTTGCCCCTGAGCTATTTCCGTCCGAGCGGCAAGCTCTCTGCCCCGCTCGGCTACGACAGTTATACCTTCAGGAGTATATGCGATATTCGAAGCCACATTAGTAAGCATCGGACGAAGCTGCTGCCAAAGATTCTCGCGGGCCAAAAGAAGATAAACAGTACCAACACGCTCGGTATAAAAGAAATAGCCGTGGCCGAGGCCTTTTTCCCCTTCATCGGTAAGACTTATTTCCATAATGGTACGGTTTTTATCGACTGTGGAATTAATATCTTTAGCCTGTAAATCCGGGATTTCTTCACGGAACGCCGTCAGGCACACCCCTGCGAGGGTAACAGAGTCTGTAATGTGTTCACCCACCGGAAATGTCATAAAAACAACAACCGCGTTTTCCTGTGGTTCCATAACCATTACGGCGTAACCTCCATGTTCGAGGTCCTCTTCCTGTATAATCCAGCCTTTTGGCTTGTACAGCATTAGTGTGCCTTTGGGAGACTGGTATTTTTCCAAAGCCGGCTGAACCGTTGTCTGACCTCCGGCGGCGGACGCTTCTATCTTTTGACCGCAAGCCGGGCAAAACTTCGCATTCGGCGGCAACTTTGTACCGCACTTAGGGCATACCGTCGGCGCCGCGGGGCGAGTTATCAGGGCCCCGCACTGCGGGCAAAATTTCGCACCGGCATCGACTACCGCGTTACACTTGGGGCAGCGCGTTTGTGCCGGAGTGATTTTCTTAGTATTATCCGGCACGGGATCTGTTTGTTGCGAAGCCTGCACTTCGACGGAAGTCAGCGAGGCAACCATCTCCTGTCCGCCGGCCCGGATTACCTGGTGAACCAGTCCTTTGCCGTCAGCGTAATAATTGTCGGAAATCATCGGCGGCTGACCCGGCATGTTCATGCTGGAGCGAACAACAATGCATTCAAAATTCCCCGCCGGTGTCTCAATATGCTCAGTGCCTACCGACTCGAAAGCCATAATAATGTCCATCCCGAACTGGTTTATCGATGCAGTCCAGCTTTGCCCCTGCACGAAGGGCAGCTTTATACGCAGAACGGGTTTTTCATATTGAACTTCCTGCCCCATAGCCTCCGATTTATATGCCTTGAGTCCCTCGGAACCAAGAGCCAAATACTCTCGGCTGTTCTGCATTCCCATGTTAGACTCAACAACGGCGCAGCGAACTCCGTCCACATTTTCAAATCCTGTCACCTCTACCATCATCTGCATGCCGTTCGAGACGGTATATGACCACTGATTTCCTTCGACTAAAGGGAAATAGTCCGATGCGAAAACACTCGAAGATAAGATCGATGTAGCTATTAAAAATATAACTGGAATTGTACGCATTTTATTCTCCTTTGAACCGCCTTTCCGGCTTTTAAAAAATACCGATCCTGATTCGTCTATTTCGTAAACAATAAACAAAAAAACAGAAATTAGACAAATCGGTATTATACGGCAAGAATTTTAAAAACTATATTTAATCCGGTCAAGAATGTCTATCTTTTTTACCTTCGATTATTCCTTTATTTCAAACCGGACTCATAACATGATATAACTCATTCAAAAGTATTGAAACAATCTTATCGATTGATACACAGATACGAACCTATTGCCTAATGGCACCGGAATCGACAGTGAAGTTATCAAGCCGGGCATCTTCGCCGGTCAGGGCCATGCCGTCTTCGGAGCCGCCGCCTAAGGCGACATAGATCGACTCGCTCTGCCATCTTCCCCGGACAAGAGCTGTTATGGTCCACCTGGCATTCGCCTGGCCGTAACCGGTATCACTTAAATAAAGCTCGTCCGTATCCGGGTCATACGATATATACAGTATTCCGTCATCCACGAACCGGTCGTCGACTTGCTCCCTGACCCAGTCGCCGTCACGAACCTCGTAAAGATAGAACGGTTTGTCATCGAACGTCCCTACCTCGAACTGCGCCCATTGTTGGACAGGTTCTTCGATGGTCGGTACCAATCCCAGCGTCATTCGACCATCACCGGCGCCGACTCTGCTAAAGTGGAAATCGACTCGAAAAGCGAACGGCTCGTTGGCATCAAGCCGCCAGCCGTCGGATACATATGTCGCATCCACATTCTCCATAGACCCGGTGGTATTTATCTCCAGCCTGCCGTTGCTTTCTTCCAGCCAGGCCAATTCCGGCTCCATATTATAAACGAACCACAAAGGCTCCGGTTGGCCGTCCTCGAAATCGTCGGCAGGAAGCTGCCACCACAGCCGCGGATAATCCCACCCCTCTAAAATCCACCAGATATCATCTGTGCCGTTTTCTGTCTCCCCTATTAAATCCCAACCGGCATCTGTGAACGTCTGGGCCATCTGCATCTCGGCCGTGGTCTTACCGAAAGAATCATCACATTCAATCTCTGTTGTGTTCGTTCCGCACAAGTTAAGAACACCACTGGTATCCATGTCCCAGAAACAGTCAGTTACTTGATTATTATTATCCCCTATAAAACCTCCAACATTTTCATTACCGAAAACGCTACCACTCGAATAGCAATTGATGATTGCCCCAACTTCATTACATCCCACCAAACCGCCAACAGATGTATTTCCGGTAACACTGCATGTCGAATAGCAGTTGTCTATCCAACCTCCATAGAAAAATCCTTCTTCCCCGACATTAACAATAATACCATTTTGTCCCACTAATCCACCCACTGGACCATCCCCCGAAACACTGCCTGTCGAATAACACTTGAAGATTGCTCCATCTTCATTATTATCCCCCACCAGGCCGCCGATTATTTTATTTCCTGCGACCGCGCCTGTGCTGTAGCAGTTAGAAATATCTCCGTTACTAAATCCCGCCAAGCCACCGACATAGTCACCTGAGGCGGTAATATTAACATCAACGAGTCCTAAATCTTTAACCTCAGCTTCTTCAAGTCGACCAAACAATCCGATATAAGAACCGCCTGTAATTTTGAGATCAAAGATAACATGGTCATTACCATCGAATACTCCGGCGAATTTAGGAATTACTGCCTGTACAAAGACTTGTCCGTCTGGCAGGTTTGGGTCGAGATCGATATCGGCGGTCAGGATGAAGTGCTTGTCGTAGTCCTCTGGTGTCTCGCCGAGGGTAATCAGGTCTTCGGCCGTGGCGATTTGGTACGGGTCGTCAGCCGTCCCTTTGCCGCCGCTATATTTAGCTTCAACACAATATTCGATTTCCCACTGCCAGGCATTCATGCCGCCTAACATGTCATAGACTAATGTGTAATCCTTCGAATCGAGAAAGTTTGCAGCCTCATTACTTCGGCCCCCGCCTTTGCAGACCACCAAAATCTCATTATTTATCAATTCCTCGTACCGTTCTTCCAGCACTCCCGAATTCCACGGGTAGTTCACCGCCCCCGCAATATGCCCGCCGCAATATTCAAGCGGCTCACTGACATCGAGAATGATGAGGGTATCCGTGGAATCAATTAAATCTCTTGCCTCCTCGGGTGTAATATCGGTATGGGAAGAAAAGCAGGGAATTGCCGTAATAAAAACCAAACTCGTTAAAAACAACACGCTCCGAAGATTTATCATCATGTTTCCTCCTCCCCCCTTAAATAGAAATAATTACAGATTTTCTGCGTTTAAATATACCTTAATATATCAAATGCGTGCTGACGATGTCAAGAAAATAAAGATATTGGATTCGTGACAGTCACTGAGCCTGTTTTGAACTGCTTTTGCGGGTAAACAAATCGTAAATAATCGGCATAACAATTATGGTCAGGATTCCGGAGATCAGCTTTCCGTCCGTAACGGTGATTCCAATGCCATATCGTAATTCCAACCCAATGCTCCGGAGCGTCGAGTTTGTGATAGGCGGCTCATCGCAGCTTCGACGAGAATCGCCTTACCTGCCTAACGTGTCCGGATCATTTCTTCTTCTAAATCTCTTTTCAAAAGGTTACCTATAAACGGCGGTCCTTTCGGACTTTCTGACTAAATCCAGGACCCACTCTTCGAAGAAAAAGGGGTAAACGTTGATTTTCAACGCTTCACCCGGCAGTGCGCATCCTTCCTTGGATATCGCTTTTGTAAACCGTGCCTGATCTTCCGGTAATTCATCTTTCACGATCTGAAAGTACAATCTCCTGAGTTTATTGTGTCTCTCTCTTTTCTTTCTTTCCTTGTGGCTATCCGGCACATCGTCGGCTCTTAAATAGCGTCCTAATTGACTTGGTGTCAAATTTCGGTCTTTGAAGTACTTTTGCAGATGCTGTGGTATCTTGTCGAGCAGCAAGCCCTCCTGACGTACCGCCATGTCTCGTGCCATTTCCGCTATTTCTTCATAACTGTGATAGAATAAGGGGCTTGAGAAGAACACCGCCGGGCTAAAATCCACTCTCAAATTTGAAAGAAACACATAAAGACCCTCTTTTCCCTTATTGGGCGTCAACAGGCTCACCGGCCCATCACCCAGTAATACCGAATAGCAGTGGCGATTGAAATCGGCGCGGTTAAACCGAACGATATCGCTGTAAGGTCGCTGCAGCCTCGCTCTTGTTTGACGGCGCACGTCGATAATCAGCACTTTGGATGTGGTTGTTTCCCGGGCCAGTTGTTTAATGTCCTGGACCGTGATGGCGGACTTGCCGTCACCCGGTCGAATGAGCTCCACGGATTCCAATCCCGGATAATTGTGAAGCCTCTCATAAACATCCGTAGCGAGCACCTGGTCCAGTGTGATTATGTGTATTCTTGATTGTCTGTCTGTGTAATGTAACATGTTCCAACTCCTGCCGATGGTTACCCGAAAGGAAACCTAAAGCGAGAATGTCATTACCCCCTCTCACATGTCTTTTCTATACGTCGATATACTGACGAATTCCCCCTGCTGAGAACCTGATGATATGTGCATTGAGTCTCTGTCTCAAACACCTCATGATATGCAATTCGCAACAATCACATCGGCTTTCTTTTTGCCTTTTTCAAACTGAGTATTTGAATGATTTGTTCGTTCTCGTATTCAAGATAATTCTTGAGATCTTTTAGCGCGTAATTGACAAGTCTTTTTACGCCGACCAGAGATGCGCCGTTCTGACTGGTATAGTTCCTTGCAGTTTCCAAGGCGGTTTCCTTGAGCTTGTCGGATGGCACGATTCTGTCTACAAGCTTCAGCCGTAGCAAATAATCGGCATCCATGTCTTCACCGGACAAGAGGATTTCTTCCGTTTTGGCCGGGCCTACGATTCGGGGCAGAAAAAATCCACCGGCCCCTTTCGGGGGCAGGCCGATTTCCGGCGTTGTATTATGAACGATAAGATTATCACCGGCGATTCTGTAATCACATGCAAAACCCGATATGAAGATGGGTAATAAGATTTTTCCGCTCTGAGCCAGGATATAAAGCTTCGTCGATTCAATAATACTCAGCATGATCTGATCGAACGCATTGCACATCCTGATGATTGCATCGGAATCAATATTGGATTTTTCAAACAAACCGTATAATTCAGAATAGCTCTTTTGATTCTCTGAGCTATGGACTTCATAGAGAATCACAACTTTAATGGAGGGGACACGTTCAATCCGGTCAAAATAAGATAAAAGTTCTTCTTTCTTTTCAAGGCTACTCAGCCACAACAGAGAGATTTCTTTGAAAGAGACAAATATAATGTCTTCATATTGCTTGGCTTCGAACAGCTCATTGTCTTGTTCAAGAGGTTGGGTTGCCATTTTTCTACTCCTTTTGTTGTAGGTTAGTATCAGGCTTAAACACACTTCCTTACAAAACAGGATTTTTTTACGGACTATTTCAATTCGGAACGTGATTTTTTATCCGAACATTCCGGGTCAGTCGTATCTCCGAATAACAACCATTTCGTTGCCTCTTCCAAGCCATCGAAGATTTCCAATCCAATGCCGTGCGTTCGGACCGTATTTTTGAGAGCCTCTTTTCTTGGAACCAGATCATCGGGGACCACAACCGCAATGCGTGCCGTTTTCTCCGATGCGGTCGGAGGACTCAATGCCGATAGATAGTCCTGCATCAAGCTCAGTCCGTTTTTTTGCATACGTAAATCGAAAAGGATATTTTCGGAATTACCATGCCTGTCGATTGCGGTTCCGTCTTCGGAGTGTTTGCGTTCTACCAGATATATGTTTCCGATGTGCGAAAGCGCGATATATTCTTCCTTGTCGAATTCTTCGTTATATTGCATGGTAAATATCTCCTTAGAGAATGCTAATGATTCACTTGCTTTTTAGATCTCCGGGTAAACAGGTCGTACAGAATAGGCATAACAATCAACGTCAATACACCCGATATCAGGATACCACCGACCGAGGCTATTCCAACACCGTTACGCATTTCAGCGCCGATCCCCCTGCCCAGAGCGATCGGTAACATGCCGAGCACGGCAGCCAGTGTAATCATCACGATGGGTCTGAAACGCTCGGACGCAGCCGTTATCATAGCCTTATGACGCGGAATGCCTTCGGCAACATGTACATTGAACTGGTCCATGATTAAAATGGCGTTGTTGACAACGATACCGATCATCATAACCATGCCCAGGATCACGAACATATCGAGGCTTTGCCCGCCCAGGAACAGGGCCCACAGAACACCGATCAGGGCCAGAGGCAGTGTCACAAGAATCAGCCAGGGCTGCTTGAAGGATTCCAGAATGGCCGCGAGCGTCAAGACGACCAGTATCACGGCGGTTATCATCGCTTCTCCGAATTCGGCCTGCATTTCCTCCATCATCTCGTAGATTCCGGCAAATTGATAGTCGTATCCGGGAGGGAAACTTCCCGTTGTATCAATCTCGTTGCTGAGCGAATCGACGGCCGTTCCGAGGGGTACGCCCGGAGCGAGATTCGCCAGCAGCTTGGAGACCCGCTGCTTGTCCTTTCGCGTTATCTGGATAGGCGCAATCCTTTCCTGGATATGGGTTAGGTTAGTCAGAAGCATTGGCTTGCCGGCGGCAGCGGGGAACATGAAGCGCTCGACCTGGGCCTTGCCTTTCTGCTCGGCAAATTCCACTACGATGTCGTAGTTGCGGTCTCCGCTTGTGAAGGTGCCGGCGTCCAAACCTTCAAGGTTGGTCCGCAGGGTCATACCAAGTCCGACGGCCGGGATACCAAGGTCCCCCAGAACCGCGCGATTTGGAAAAATCGCCAGCTCGGGCTTGCCGGGGCGGACCGTCGTGTCGGGATCGACGCAGGTTTTGGCCTGTTCGGCCATTTTCTGGACACCCAAAGCCAGACTGTCCAGCTCATCGAGCTGGGGCCCGGCAATCTCGAGCTCGATGTCCTGGCTCTGTCCGCCGATCATCGACGGCTGGGTTACGGTAACAATGCATTCGGGATAATTGGCGATTCGCGTGCGGACCTCCTCCTGTAAGTCATTGATCGTCAGAGTCCTCTGATCGCGGTCGGAGAAAGTCAGCAGGATTTGCGCTAAATAGACGCCCTGTGTCGATTGGCCGACAACACCTTCGACTTTACCAGCGGAACTGAGAATATGCTGTAGTTCGGGCACATCCGCGAGACGTTTCTCAATTACCCCGACCCGTTCAACGGTTCGGTCCAGGTCATAGTCGGTGGGGTATTCAAGCTTGACATACAAAGTGGCCTTGTCCGGATTTGCGAACATGCCGAAACCGATATCACCAGTCAGCGACATGGCGTGGACCAGCATAAGAATAACCAGGAGAAGAACTCCCAGGGCGGCCCAGCGATGACGTTCGTTAAATCTTAGGATACCGCGATATGCATCGATAACACCGTTAAAAAAGCGGTTGAATCCGGTTTCCATTCGAGCCAGCAGACCTTTGCGTTCGGTTTTCACGGCTTTGAGTATAACAGAGCAAAGCAACGGCGTCAGGGTAAAGGAAATAAACAGTGAGACCGCCGTCATGATGAGCATGCTCCATGCCAGCGGCCTAACGAACATGCCGACCTTACTGCCCATCATTGAAATGGGAAAGAGCACGACAATGTTGGTCCCGGCGCTGGCCAGCACCGCAATGAAGACTTCTCTGGCCCCCAAATGTGCCGCCTCTTTGGGATTGCCTGTTTTTACCAGTCGTTTGGTGATTGCCTCAAGTACAACAATCGAATTGGTCACAAGAATACCCACAGACAGGCCGATTGCTATCAGTGTCGATGTGTTGAGAGTGAATCCGGCTATCTGCATGAAGAACAAACCTATGATAATTGTCAGCGGCATTGTAATAGCCACTACAATCGTCGAACGAATATTGTATAGAAAGAAGAACAAAATGACGGCGGTCAGGGCAATTCCCTGGGCGACGTTGAGCCAGGCGCTGTAGACGGAGGCTTCGATAAAGCGCCCATCATCGGTGACCCAGACAAGATCCATCCCGCCGGGCAGTTCTTCATTGAGCTTGGCCATAGCAGCCCTGACGCGGTTAACGACTCGAACGGCGTTGGCCTCCGCTTTTTTTATGATTTTAATATAAATGCAGGGTTTTCCGTCGATGGTAGCTTTCTGTCGAAGCTCTTCGGTCGTCATAGCCACTCGGCCCACATCCCGAATATAAGTTCGCCGGCCCTGATCATTGGCTACCTCAAGATTGGCAATATCGTCCACCGTCTCGTATTCGGCATCGAACTTCACCGAGTACTCTCGTCCGCCGTCTTTGAGATGTCCGGAAGGTATCGTGCGAATCCCGTTTTGAACGGCAGTGACTATATCCAGGCTTGACAGGCCCTTGGCAGCCAGCATCTCCGGATCGAGCACCACGTGGACTTCGCGCTTCGCCCCGCCTATCAACTCGACATTCGCCACGCCGGGAATCACCGTGATTCGATCTCGAAGCGTGTTGTCCGCAAAGTCATAAAGCTCGTCGAGCGTCACCTCCCCGGTCAGCGCCAGATGGATGATCGCAGTCGCACTGATATCGAACTTGAGAATCTTGGGATCTTCGACATCTTGCGGAAAATCGGCCCTGACCAGGTCCACCTTCTCGCGAACGTCCGTGGCTGCGATATCCACGTCAACATCCATCTCGAATTCGAGGAATGTCTGACAGACATTCTCCATACAAGACGAATTAACGTGCTTAAGCCCGTCTATAGTCACTACCTGATCCTCGATTCTCTTGGCGACATCCGTCTCGATCTGCTCGGGACTCGCCCCCGGATAAATCGTAGTTATCGTAATGAACGGCGCATCCATACTGGGGAGCAACTCAAGGCCCATCTTGCGATAGGCATTTATTCCGAGAAGAGTCAGGCCGATGATCAGGCAGCTCATTGCTATCGGTCGCCGGATTGATACATCGGATAGAAACATTACTTGTCCTCCTTCTGAACGCTGACTTTGGTGCCTTCTTCGATCATGTACTGGCCCATCGTAACGACATCGGATTGCTCATTCAGCTCACCCTGACGTATTTCAGTCCATCCGTCGGTCTCGATACCCGGCTGGATTATCACCTGATGCGAGACATTATCCCTGACAACGAAGACGACACTTTGCCCGCCGCGATGTTCTATAGCCGCAGACGGCACTCCCAGAGCCTCCCGGCTCTCAAGCACTCCGACAATACGGGCCATCGCTCCGGGAGCCACCTCCTCAGGGGGATCCTTCAGCAGGCATTTGACTTCGAACGTGCGCAGCCTGGAGTCAATCGTCGGACTTTTATACGAAATAGTCTGTAGCCCCAGGTCGATCCCGGAGACGTCCACCTTCATTTGGGTCTTACCTGTAACGACAGCAGGATAGTAAACAGCAGGAAGAAATACGCTGACTTCCACCAGGCTTCTGTCCTCGATGCGCAGAATCGGCCTACCCGGCTCACCCGCCTCGCCCGGCTCGGCCGTTCTCATGCTGACCTCGCCGCTGATAGGTGCGAAAACCGCAGTATCGGCCAGGTCCTTTCTGGCAATAATCAGAGCAGCTTCGGCCTGGCGCACCTGCTCGGTGGCAAGCTCCACCTGCGCCTGGCTTAGCTTCCTGGCGGCTGCGACCTGTTTGTACCGGGACTGCTGCTGTTCGAATGCATCCTGAGTTGTTGCCTCTTTCGCCAGCAGCCGTTCGAAACGCTTAAAATCCAGCTCTGCTTTTTCGAAGTCCGCAGTGACTTTCTCCAGAGATGCCCCGGCCTGCTGCAGCGCACAGCGGGCGACGGCCAGATTATGCTCACTGATAGTGACATTCTGCTGCAATTTGACTGAATCCGTCTGGAACAGCTTTGTCCGGCCGGCGATAACATTGTCCCCCTCGTCGACAAAAATATCCTCGATTGTGCCGCGGATCCTCGGCGAGACCATAGCGACGTTTTTTGCTTCCACATTCCCCTGGGTTACAACAACCTGCTCGAAAGTTCGGCGAACCGGTTTCGTGACAACAACCGGCAAACGTTCGGACCGCCCGCCGGTATCGCTTTCCGATTCGTCGCCGCCCTGCCCGGATTGCACAAAGTAGATTCCCGCCGCTATCAAAGACGCTATAATCAGGAAAATTAATATCTGTCCGAAACGACCGGACTTTTTCGATTTCTTTTCAACGGAATTATTCTGCTTCATTCGTTTATTCCTCAAAAACGACTCGGGTTTTCCCCATCACGTTGGTTAAAATGGCTATGCTGGTTTGATACTGGAAACGAGCCTGAAGATACTGAACCTCGGCCTTGTCGGCCTCGGCAACCATATCCAGCATGTCACTGGCATGAATTAATCCCTGCTCGTACTGCTGTTTAACCTCGGCTAAATGTTTTGAGGCGACCTGATTAATCTGTGCGGCCAACTCGACCTGCTCCTGAGCCAAACGGACCTGGTCCAGGGCACGAATCACCTGCAGCATTAACGTCAGTGTCGCCTGCTCTCGCCGAAGAAGCGCATCCTTATGAGTTTCCTTGGCGACCTCGTATTGATTAACATTTGCTAAACCGTCGAATACCGTTATTGCGGCACTCAGCCCGCCCATCCAGTAATTGGTAAAAACCTGATGCGAATCGGAAGTATCGACCCGGCTTGCGAACCCCAGTAAATTAGGCAGGAAGTTTGTAACGGCTGTTTTGATTTTCTCCTTCTCGATGGCGACCTGCCGGTCCGCAATGGCAAGAGACGGATGATTCAAAAGCGCCTCCGTTATCAAAACTTCAAGCGAATCTTCCGGGGCTTCCAGTGACATTTGTAATTCGAGCTCCATATCACCTGCAGGATTGAGCCCCATAGCCGCCAGCAGCCCGGCTTTTGCCTGGCCAAGTGACTTTTGTATCCGGTGTAATTCGGTTCGGCGAGCCATTACAAGAACCCGGCCCTGTTCGGCCTGCCATGCGCTAACCATGCCCTCCTGCTGTAAAGCCGCCAATTCTTTTTCCATCGAATGAGCCGCGTTAAGCTGGCTCTCAAGAACGCTCAGCATCCGCTCGAGAGAAAGGCAATCGAAATACATAGTCGTAATCTGCAGGGCAATTGACTGAGCCGTGTAATCGGTTACTAACTCCGCAATCTCGTATCCACGGGTGTGCATAGAATACAAAAACCACGTGGCGGGATTGAAAATCGAAAGTTGTATATTCCAGGTCACATCACGCACATCCTTATCGTGCATTGCAATGCCGCTGCCGCCAAATTTGATCTGAGGCTGAGGATCCCACCACGTCTTTTGATAGTTTAAGCTCACCACCGGAAGGAAATTTGAAAATGAGACCTTCTTTTCGAGTTGTGCCATACGCTGTTGAATTTGTGCACTTTTAACCGAAAGATTATTTTCCAAGGCGATTCTGATACAATCATTCAGGTCCAGTGGTCCGTTTTCGGCCAAAATCTCCTGTGTCTTTTCATCTAACTGTCGGCTATATTCATCGAGATGCTCACGGCGAACTTCTTCGCCGTTGAAGCTGCTGCAGCCGGATATAAAAACCATGCACAGCAAAACTATTAAGGACACATTAACTGCTTTATTCGGCATATTATTTCCCCTCCGGCAAAAGTAAACCGTCAATGAAAAGCTGTTCAACTTTCGCGAACATCTCAGTCGCCAATGCCTTGTCGAACTGACCGGCCATTTCAAACGCCAATGTTTCTATGATTGATTTGAGAGTTTTTGCCGTAATGGCCGGATCGACACGGCGAAAAACACCTTTGCGTATCCCGGCCGCTATAAGCTCCAGCAATCGGGAGTTAATCGCAGTTTCAATGTCATCTTTATCTCTCCTTTTTGAAAGCTTGGCGCCGCGCACACCCAGCTCCGAGACGTACAGCTTGGTAAAGGAGGCATGCTCTTCGAGCAATTTGGGCGCATGCCGAATAAAACGAATCAATCGGTCCACTTCCGTTCCCGGGGCATCCAAAATGGCCACAGACGAGTCGATAATTCTCTCCGCACATGCCTGAATCAGTTCATCGAAGAGCGCTTCCTTGCTACTGAAGAAATTGTATAGCGTACCGACGGAAAATTCCGAGGCATCGGCGATTTGTTGCATCGAGACGTTATGAAATCCCTGTTCGGAAAACAGCCGAAGAGCCGTATCCAAAATTTCATGCTTGTGCTGCAATCGTTCCCGTTCTTTACGTGATAACTGTTCTTCACTCATTTTTTACCTCATTTAAAAGCAGATGAGAGCACTTTCATCTATTGACTTTCTACTCATATTATGAATTATTGTTCATTAAATGCAAGGTAAATTCAAGAATTTTTTGCAGATTTCTAAAAAACAAGACTAAATAAGCAATGCTTATAATATGTATAAAAATACAAATAGTGATATTCCTTGACAAACAGGCATATAAATGCGATAAGGAGTGTTTTTGGGTTAAATTTGAATAAAGATACTTATATGTCACATAAAATTACATCTAAAAAACAACTTTCGGCAGATGTATTTACTACTGAAATCGAAGCGCCGCTGATTTCCCAGGCACGGCAACCGGGCCAGTTTGTGATTATCAGCCTGAACAACGAATACGCCGAGAGGATTCCTCTTACGATAGCCGACGCTGATCCGGAAAAAGGTACTATCCGCCTTATCTGGCAGAGGGTCGGTAAAACCACCGCCGAGTTGTCCGACCTGAAAGAAGGCGACGAGATTGCAAACATAGTCGGGCCGTTGGGCAACCCGACTCATCTGGATAAATTCGGTATCGTAGTCTGTGTGGGCGGCGGAATCGGCAATGCCCCCCTGCTGCCAATTGTAAAAGCGCTTAAGGACAAGGGAAATAAAATCATCAGTATCATCGGTGCGAGGAACAAGGAATTGCTGATTCTGGAAGAGCAGTTCGCCGGTATAAGTGATGAGCTTATCGTCACGACCGATGACGGCTCTCACGGACGAAAGGCGTTGGTCACCGAACCTCTCGAAGAAATCTGCCGGCGCAGCCCAAAGCCGGACCAGGCCTTTGCGATAGGCCCGGCGATAATGATGAAGTTCTGCTGCGATGTAACGAAAAAATTCGATATCCCTACACAGGTATCGCTCAATACGATTATGATTGACGGGACCGGGATGTGCGGAGGCTGCCGAATCGAATACGACGGCCAACCCAAATTCGTCTGCGTGGACGGCCCTGAATTCGACGGGCACAAAGTCAACTTCGATTTGATGATGAAAAGATTGAACGCATACAAATCCCAGGAGCAGAAAGAGCTCGAAAAGTATAAACAGCATCAATGCAAATTAGATATGGATAAATAATCCATCGCACCTGCCTTATGAAAATGACCGACAAAGAAAGACAAGAACTTCTGAAGCAGCTCCTGGAAAAACAAAAAGCCGGTACGCTCACACCTGCTGAAAGATACAAAATCCCGCCGCAGGATATGCCGGAACAGGACTCCGCCGTCAGAATAACCAACGTCAACGAGGCGGCGACGGGATATACCGAGACACAGGCAAGGCTCGAGGCCCTGCGTTGTCTTCGGTGCAAAAATGCCCCGTGCGTCAAGGGCTGCCCGGTCCGCATCCGGATAAGAGATTTTGTCGTTGCTGTTGCAGACGGTGACTATAAAGAAGCTCTTTCAACCATCAAGGAAAATTCACTGCTTCCCGCAGTATGCGGCCGTGTCTGTCCGCAGGAAAATCAGTGCCAGCTTACCTGCACGGTCGGCAGGAAATTCAAAGACCCCACAAAGGCCGTCTCAATCGGCCGGCTTGAGAGATTCGTCGCCGACCTAGACCAAAACGCCGAGTCCGTCCCGGCCGTCGCCGCCGAGACAGGGAAAAAAGTCGCCATCATCGGCTCGGGGCCGGGCGGGATTGTCGCCGCCGCAGATACCAGAAGAGCGGGACACGATGTCACTTTATTCGAGGCCTTCCATAAGACCGGCGGTGTGATGGTTTACGGAATACCGGAATTCAGACTGCCAAAAGCCATCGTTCAAAAAGAAATTGATACGCTGACTAAAATGGGCGTTAAAATCGTCTGTAACTTTGTTGTCGGCAAAACAAGAACCATCCGGCAACTGCTGAACGAGGACGGTTTCGACGCGGTATATATCGGCGTAGGTGCGGGACTGCCGAACTTTATGGGAATCGAAGGTGAATCCCTTGTCGGCGTTTACAGCGCCAACGAATACCTCACGCGGGCAAATCTTATGAAGGCATACGACTACGGCACCGGCGCCGATACTCCTATCGCCCGATCGAAGAAAGTCGCCGTAGTCGGCGGCGGCAACGTCGCTATGGATGCGGCAAGAACGGCGTTAAGACTCGGGGCCGAAAAAGTCTACCTGGTATATCGAAGGACCGAAAAGGAAATGCCCGCACGGATCGAAGAGGTCCATCACGCAAAACAGGAAGGGATCGAATTTCACATCCTGCAAAGTCCCAAACGCATCATCGGCGACGAAAACAGCAGTGTGACTGCGATAGAATGCCTCAAATTCGAGCTGGGTGAGCCGGACGATTCAGGCCGCCGCCGACCGGTTCCAATCGAAGGCTCCGAGTTCATCATCGAGCTCGATACGGTCATTATCGCCATCGGCAATAAGCCCAATCCGCTCATCTCACAGACGATGCCGGAACTTAAAATAACCAAATGGGGCACAATAATCGTCGATGAGCACACGATGGAAACATCCGTTCCGAATGTTTACGCCGGGGGGGATATTGTCTCCGGCTCGGCAACGGTCATCCTGGCGATGGGTCAGGGCCGAATCGCCGCCGCGGCAATAAACGAATCCCTGGCTAAAAAATAGTCCGTTTTTATAAACATTTCTGTTCATATTTGACAAAAATGTTTTTCTTTTGTATTATCCGAAATCTTATGACCGGTTAAATGAAAGAGACGGTAAATCGTGAACAGTGAATTAATCGAAAGTCAACCGCCACAGTTAGTAAGAGAAAGAAAGATGCAGCTAAAGCCTTTCAGGGCGTTCAGGTTCGACCCCGCAGTAGTGGGCGATGCGACGGCGTGCATTGCACCACCGTACGATGTGATCAACGGCGACCAGCAGGAGCAGCTCTATCAAAAGAGTAAATACAATATCGTACGCATCATAAAAGGTCATACGAATCCATCCGACAACGAAGACGACAACCAGTACACAAGGGCCGCCGATTATTTGGCCGAATGGATCAAACAAGGCGCACTGAAACAGGATGAAGACAAATCCATCTACGCTTATGTTCAGGATTTTAAGGCAAACGGTGACCGGTTCCAGCGATATAGCTTCATTGCGCTGGGAAAACTCGAAGAATTCGGTAAAGTTGTCAAGCCCCACGAAGAAATCTTCGAAAAGCCCCTAATCGACAGACTAAATCTCAAGAAATCGACATCCGCGGACTTCGGCCTTGTTTTCATGCTTTACGAAGACCCGCAGAGAATCGCAGACAATATCATCACAGAGGCCGCCGACAGGGAGCCCTTGATTGACCTCGTCGATGAGCAGGAGGTTCGGCACCGTCTTTTCGCAATATCCGCACAAAAGGACATCGAGCAGATAGTGAACATGATGAGTGATAAAAGCTGCATCATAGCCGACGGCCATCACCGATACACCACCGGCTTGACCTACTCGAAAGAAAACGGTAATCCGGCGGCGAAATATCAAATGTTTGCCTTTGCGAATACCTATCATGAAGGATTGTTAATTCTCGCTACGCATCGTCTTGTCGGCTATCTTGACAATTTCGATCCGGATGAATTCATCAACAGCCTAAGTGATAAATTCCGGATTTCCGAGTACAAATTCAGTTCGGTGGAAACCAAACAGCAGGCCAGGCAAAAGATGCTCGATGATATGAAAGCTGAGCACGAAAAAGACAACAATGCAATCGGGATTTACAGTACGACAAATGCTTTCTACGTTGCAGTCTTGAAAGACAAAAACCTGATGAACGAAGTAGCTCACGATATGAGCACACACTCGAAACTGCTGGATTTGACGGTGCTTCATAAACTTATACTCGAGGGTTTACTGGGTATCGATAAAGAAAGGCTGGCCAGGGGAGAAAATATCCAATACTTGAAAGATACCCCCAGCGCGATCGACGAGTCCATCGCACAGGTTGACGCCGGACAAAAACAAGCGGCATTCTTTATGAATCCGGTCAAAATCAAAGAATTGAAAGCTGTTACCGATACCGGCGAAAGAATGCCTCAAAAAGCAACCTATTTCTTCCCGAAAGTCTATTCGGGTTTAACTATTTATAAATTCTGATATCTATCCGAACGTGATCCCTGAAAAAGCAGGGAGTTATTTATAAAATGTAATACATAGATTCCCGCCGGAATTTATTCCGTACTATAATGCGGGGCGGGAAAAGCAGAAAGAATGGAGAAAATATATGGTAGATTGGAAAAATCCCCCGAGATTATTCATTCCCGGACCGGTCAAAGTCAATGAAGACGTCCTGCAGCAGCTGGCGCGCCCCACATTGGGACATCGCGGCAAAGAATACGCACAACTGCACGGCGAGACTGTAGATATGCTAAAGAAGGTCCTTTTCACGGACCAGAACGTTTTTCTGTCCACATCCTCGGCCTCAGGAATCTGGGAGGCATCCATTCGCAACTGTGTGGATTTCGACGAAACCGTCCTGTGCACATGCTGCGGCGCTTTCAGTGACAAGTGGGCAAACGTTGCAAAAAGCTGCGGGCGAAACGTCGAAGAGCTGAAAGTCGATTGGGGCCAGGCAACCACGCCTGAAATGATCGACGAGAAACTCGCATCCGGCAAATATGCCGCCGTGACTTTGGTATTTAACGAGACAAGCACCGGCCTGACGAATCCGGTGTACCAGATCAGCGAGATGATGAAGCAGAAATATCCGGATGTTCTCGTCTTTGTCGATGCGGTCAGCGGGATGGTCGGGCTGCCGATGCACTTCGACGACCTCGGCTGGGACGTAGCATTCGCCTCCGTTCAGAAGGCGTTTGCGATTCCGCCGGGATTGGCCGTAGCGGCGGTCAGCAACAGGGCACTGGAAAAAAGTAAAAATGTCCCCAACAGGGGATATTACTTCGACTTCCAGAACTTTGCGAAATCCGCCGAGAAAAATCAGACGCCGACGACGCCGAACATCCCCCACATCATGGCCCTGAATTATCAGTGTCATAAACTTATGGCCGAGGGCATGGAAAACGTCTGGCAGCGCCACAAAGAAATGGGAGAATACGTCCGGACATGGGCCACGGGAAAATTCGACCTGTTCTGCGATGAAAAATATGCGTCCAACACGCTTACGACAGTGAAGAACACAAAGGGCATTAACGTTGCCGAAACGATTAAAGCCATCCAGGAAAAACACAATACGATTTTCGGCAACGGCTACGGCAAACTCAAAGAACAGACGTTCAGAATCGCCCACATGGGTGATATTACCATGGACGACCTCAAAGAGCTGCTCGGCTGGATAGACGAAGAAATCGGATAAATACATTCGTATTAAAATCGTTCGATATAAAAGCCCCTGACTAAAAAATCAGGGGCTTTTTTCTTGATTTACCCAAACTCAAGTGCTAAATTAAAATTCCGCTCCGCACCACATAGAGATACTTTAGGGAAATTATTGTCGAGGCTGTTATAGGTTTTTTGTTGTATTTAGTATTTTTAGGGCTTTTAGTTCATATCATAGGAGCTATTAAATACATTAAATTATATTATATTTTAGAAAACATGGCTTTGTAATCCTTTTAACTACATAAAGTTACGCAAATTTGTTAAAAATAATATATAAAATATAGCGAAAACATATTGACTCCCTCTATTATATGTATTATATTTTATATATTATGAAAGAACGAGAAGATAAAATTATAGAGATACTTAAAAAAACAGAAAATGACATTCAAGAAGTAATTATCGAAGCTGCAAAAGGGGGTGATTATCGTAGCGTTGATATGGCCCGAGCTACGGCAGTAAGCATTAAAAACCTTAGATCACAAATTTCGAATCCAGTTAGTAATGAAGACAAAAGAAAAAAAAAGGATAAACCTCAAATAAGAAGGAAAAAATTATCAAGAAAAACAAAGAAATCAGATTATCCTCAATTTATAGTTAAGAATGATACACTTCTTCGAATAGGTTGGTCAAAAAAGCAAAAACGTGAGTATACACATAAGGTACCAAGATATGTGTTCGACAAAACGAATAAAAGTATGTTTGTGTTAGCTCACAGTGGAAATGGACCCTTTTTAGCTGAACAAATTATTGAGCAGATTAACAATAATGAGTCGGAAGCAATTCCAAGTTATCAGGTTTATGTTGTTGTCGGAATGCTCCGAGAGACAAATTTCATAAAGCAAGTTGGAAGGGATGGATATATTATACCTCAGGACATTGTAGAAAAAGCAGAGGAAAAATGGAAGGAATTATCAAATAGGAGGAATTAAAAAAGAAATTAAAACGAGATTTATGCGGAGAAAATAATGAACAACAAAGAAATAAAAGAATTCTGTTTAAGCTTGTTGAAAGCAGATTCGGAGGAAAAAGTCATAACGATCCTTAAAAAAGCTGGATATTGGGATGATCGGTCTGTATGGAGACTATATGGTGATAAAGAAGGAAATTTTGCACAAATAGGAAATCAGTCAAGTTTTCCTGAAGCTGCACTTGTAGAAAAAGTTGTAAACTCGATTGATGCGAGACTAATGGGTGAATGTTGTTTACGAGGTATTGAGCCTGAGTCAGATAAAGCACCACGAAATCTAAGGGATGCGGTAGCGAGGTTTTATGAGGGACGAGAAGCAATTGACGATGAAGCTGGCACTTTAGCAATCTGGCCAAAAGCAAAAAGAACAGAGCAATCGAAATATATTACAATTGCTGCAACAGGTGGCCGACCACAACGTGGATATCGGTCGAAAAACATGTGCTTGACAATTACAGATCAAGGAGAAGGACAAAGCTCTAAGAGGCTTCCTCATACTATTATATCATTGAATGATAAGAATAAGCAGAGAATTCGTTTTGTGCAAGGTAAGTTTAATATGGGTGGATCGGGAACTCTTAGATTCTGTGGTAATAATGGTTTGCAACTGATCATAACAAAACGTCATCCTGAACTTGCTGAAAGGGAGCGATCGCAAGATGATACTGTGGATGAATGGTCCATAACTATAGTAAGACGGGAGGAGCCAAGCAACATAAGCGGTGAGCCTATTCATTCTGAATTTACATATCTTGCACCAGTTGGTGCAAATGAAAAGCAAAGAAGAGGAGAGGTTCTTAGATTTAAATCAAAAACACTTGAGCTAATGCCCCATCAGGATGAACCTTATGTAAGGGCAATAGAATGGGGTACTGCTATCAAGTTGTATGAGTATGAGACAAATGTTGGTCAAAGTAATATATTGATGAAAGATGGTCTGCTTTTTGGTCTTGAGAGATTGATGCCAGAAATACCATTACCTGTCCGTCTTCACGAATGTAGAGGATATAAAGGCGAAAAGGAGAGAAGTTTTGATACTCCTATTGCTGGTTTGGTAGTTCGTCTTATAGATGGTAAGGGGGATAACCTAGAAGCGTCTTTTCCACTCACAGTCCAGTTGCGTGTAGCTGGAATGAATATGTATGCACGAATATATGCTTTTAAGGAAGACAAAGCATCTACATACTTAAAGGACGAAGGTGTGATTTTTGCGATTAATGGACAAGCTCATGGATATCTCCCCAAATCCATCTTTAGCCGACCGAAAGCAGTTGGTCTGCCACGGCTCAAAGATTCTTTGCTTGTACTTTTAGATTGTTCATCTCTTAGTGCACGTCAACGCGAAGATCTATTTATGAGTAGCAGGGACAGATTGAGTAGAAAGCCCATTCGCTATGAATTGGAGCGTGAGATTGAGCAAATGTTGCGTGATAATCCTGAATTAAAAAGACTTCAACAACAACGCCGAGAGCAAGATGTGGAGTCAAGACTTAGCGAAGAGAAGCCTTTAGAAGAAGTTCTTGGGAAGGTTCTTAGGGCATCTCCAACCCTTAAAACACTATTTCTACGCGGACAGCGCCTTGCAAAACCATTTTCGAATGGTGCTGGAGGAAAAAGTGGTAAAAGTGATGGGTTAGGTGAAGGAGAAATGGCATTCAAAGGAAAAAGGCATCCTACTTATTTTAAAATAGTAGGCATACCATACGGAGAAATCTATAAGCGAAATTGCGAAAAAGACCGACGTTTTAGGATTAAATTCGAAACAGATGTTGAAAATGATTACTTTGATCGTCCCTTAGATCGTGGTAACTTCGAACTAGAAATACTTGAGTCTTCAAGGGAGATATCTTCACCAAGTTTCTCAATAGTATTAGAAGACGGTGAGGCATTCTTAAATATGGCGTTACCGACGGAAGTTGAAATCGACGATTGGTTTACACTACTTACAACAGTGAATGATCCTACACTCCAGGAACCATTTGTAAATATAATTAAGCTGAAAGTGTTGTCTAAACAGATACATCCTCCTGTAACTAAAAAAACACCGAAGAAACGTAGAATGGGAGGTAAAGGAAATGACGCAACAACTCAGGGAATTAAATTGCCAAAAGTAGAACCTGTGCGTCAAGATGACAAACACTGGCAAAAATATGATTTCACCGTGGATACTGGATGTCACGTCATATCAGATCCAATAAAAGTTGACGGAGAAGATCAATTAGAACACGTTTTTTATATCAATATGGACAATAACTCGCTAAGAACTGAAATGAAGTATTCTAAACAAGATCCTAGACTTTTAGAGGCCAAGTTTAAATATGGTAATGTCTTACTTGGATTGGCTATGTTACACGAAGCTGAGAATAATGAAGTGGCCGTTAAAGCAAGCTCAGACGATGAAGATCAGCAAGCAGAGACCGTTCAAGACCAAATTAGGAAAGTCTCCAAAGCAGTCGCTCCAGTTCTGTTGCCAATGATAGATCAACTTGCTGGCCTAAATGAGGATGACATTGAAACATTCAGTGCAATGGGTGAAGATGTATAACCAATCAGTCTGCGATGTGAACAAGAACAACTTCCTTTGAACCAGTTGTATTTCCATGGAGAGTTGCATACCATTTTCGGTTTGGTACATTTCGCCAGATTCTTCCGTTATTAAGGACGTTATGCATCTTTAAATTAACTTCTTTAAATCCCGCTGTTTCCATATTAGCAAGATATTGAGGTAGATGATTTTGTGGATCACGGAATGCGATCATTTGAATAATATATCCACCATGACGCATTACCCGACGTATTGCTTTTAAAGTTTGTAGAGATTTTTCAAAATACGAATTAAGTCCCCTTTGTTGTCGACTTCCGAAATTATAATATGAGTCACCCTGTCCATCTTCGCATCCAGTAATCCAATATGGAGCAGGTGTTTCTCGTCGGCCGTTTACCTGCCATCTATGATAGAGAATGTGAAGCCCAGGGTAAGGAGGACTTGTTACAACTAAATCAGCTCTTGTGTTATGTTCTGAGAAAATGGAAGCTTGGTCGATCCAAGATGCATCAATCTCTACCAATGTTGGACGTGGGTTTCCTATTTCTTGTGTTCTGATAGAATTTTCAAATTCAACGAGCTGTGATAGCATTTGATTTATGTTTTGTTGCAGTCTGTTCCTAAATTGTTTTAGTGATGTATGAGTTTTACGTCCATCAAGGGCCCATTGTGCGGTTTTGAGTATAGCACAACGGGCGAAATCTATTGCGTTTGGACTTTGCAGCATATTGAGTGACGTCAAGGCAGCGGCAATAAACTTCTTTATAAATCTTGCTTTTGGCAAATTAAGATTTTTTGTCTTTTTGTTATCGAGCAATAGATCTGATATATTTTCAGCCGGATAACGATATGTCACTTTGGATATGGATTGTTCAGCCCAAGAAGATAAATACTTCTTCTCAATGGAACTTAATTTTGTTGTTTTTACTTTTGTCAAAAATATAGACAGTGAATTAAGATCTGCTCCAATGGCACGTCTGCCAGCTACTATTGCTTCAACAATTGTAGTTCCTCCCCCCATATAAGGGTCTAAGACTACATCGCCAGGTTTTGAGAAAAGTTCTATTGCTGTTGATGCGAAAAAAGGAGAAAAACGTGCCGGATATCTATAAAAGTTGTGCGTTAAGCCATCGACACGGCTTTTATTAAGTGCTGATTTTGTGAGTTTTTCTGTGATTTGGTTTGATAATATCTGTTTCTTTCCACGCATATTCTAAATTACCTCATCCGATATGTATTTGGTATAATAATTAATTATCGGACAAAGTCATATAAGAATTTGAATCTTTTTAGATGGTATTTGGGTGTCCGGTACATTTTTTCATTAGATGTTTCGACTCCGCTGTGCTCCGCTCAACATGACAATTTTCCTCAAGACTGGAGTAAAATAGTCATTTTTTCGGCGAAAATCGGGGTTTTTGCTTGCGTTAAGGGGGTTTTTGGGTAAAATACATAACGAATGGAATCGCGAATCCGTTCGACTGCGCTCAGGACGAGCATCGAATAATAAATAACGAATACAGAATGGGGGACGGGAAATTTGAAACAAATCCTAAGCACTAATTTCGAAATCCTAAACAATATCAAATGTTATAAATCCCAAATTTTCAAAAAGAGGTTTTCGACAAATGTCGTGAGTGATCTACAAAATGACCAAAATTGAAAAAACAAAGCCAATGTTAATTTGGGTAATTTGGCGCAAGTTCTTTGAAATAAGAAGATTACGATATAAATGGCGGATTTGGCCATTTTGCCAAGGAAAAAACAAAGCCAATTTAGAAGTCACAAGAGCATAAGTCATAAGTGTATAAGTCTTGCCCTCGGCCATGAGCTCGGGCCGAATGGTGCTCCTTTGCACTTTTGTGCCTTTGGACCTATGCACCTATGCTCCTATGCACTTTTTTGAAAAAACAAAGCCAATTTAGCCCGCGGACCTGTGCTGCGGGGATAAAACCCGGCTACGTACAACTACGCCGTGGCAAGAAAAATGGAAAACAAACCCAATCCTTCGATAGGCTCAGGACAGGTTTTGGCGTAAGCTCTTTAATGACAAGTAAATAGGTGGAATTTTAAGATTTGGGGTCTATTCTTAGCTCTTTCTCCATGATGAGCCGAAATCTCGTGCCGCTTATGGGATGGTCGGCGACGAGCTTGCCATCGTAGAGCACGCCGGAAATGGCATAGGGCCAAGGTGCATTTTGGGCCTGCCTGTAGCTTTTATACTCAACTATCCTTGGTTTTATGCCGTATCTGTCTTTTGCTATTTCGGCGATATCTTTGACCATTTTCACGTTCTGAGGACATTGGCCGGAGGTTATAATCGTGAGGCCCTTGCCGAATTTCTTTCGCTTCTTATCCCACTGGCCCTTGAAGCTTGGCGTTAGTGCGGATTTCTTAAATTTCTTTACAAGCAGTGAAAAATCCGGGGCTGCCTCCTCCACCTCCTCGAATCCGTTCTTAAGGAATAATTCCTTGCCGACCATGAAAGTACCCTCGCGTGTTACGACTGCCACGCCATTCATATTTGCCTTGCCGGCATCCTTCAGGCAATCCTCTATAAGGAGTGTGCCATAACCTTTGCCCTTACACCTGGCTTCCATGTAAATGCAGTGAATGAACATGTAACCATCAGAGTTCACGGCCCTCCATGCACGTTCACCAGGCACGTACTCGATGTAACCTACTATACCCTCATCCTGCGTTTTGAGCATCTTGGCCTTCAAACCTTCGGACATGCTTTTGGTGATCCACTGGAACTTGTGCCGGTAGGCCTCTTTGCTCGGATCTTTGTGCCCGCACAACGGGACTTTCCCCGCATCCTTCGGGGTCATCTCGATTATCCGGATTTTTGCCTTGGCTTTGTTAGATGCCTTCATTTTACGAACCTTTTCCAGGAACCGAATCCATCCACTGGTTAACGGTGACGCCCTTGTCCTTACAGTGCCCAATGAGGTCGGTGCAACTGGACTGTATCTGTGGCTGCAAGTGTAACTCGGCTATGCCCTGAGTAACGATAATGTTATCCGGCTGCTATACGCAAATCACGAGACCATGTGGTAGCTGAAATCGAGCACTTTCGGCTTGACGAGCTTTCGGTAATCGTCCATTCTCATCCGAATCGCCTTATCGTGTGAGCCGGCCTGGAATATGATATGGTCGTCTTTTTCGAGAGCCTTATCCATAATCACCGGCAGATCATACAAGTTGCCGAACGGCGGCTCGGCTCCGAGCTCGCAGTCGTCGAACATTTCGCCGATTTCGTTCTCCAGGGCCAAATCGACCGACCTTGCACCGAGCCGGCTCTTTAGCTCGCCCAGGTCTATCTTGTAACAGGCTGCAAGAACGCACATCATATATTCGCCGTCAACCTTTACAATCACGGGCTTGGCCACATATTTTCCCGGTTCATGCTCGGCGGCCGCCATTTGCTGTGCCGTAAAAGTCGGTACATGATCCGTCAGATCGTAGGGAACGGCCGATTCGTCCAGAAATTTTATTACCCGCATATTAACGCCTCCCAAAATAAGGTATTCTCAAATATTTTTATAAGAATATAGACGCTCGCAACAGTTATATAATAAAAAGCCCGCCGCAGTATAACAAGCTAATTATTCGAAAAGTAAATAATATTCGGGATATGTTGGAATGGGTATAAATCCCAAAAATGAGGCAAAAAAAAGGCACCACGACCCAAATTGTTCCGCGGTGCCTCTCTCTATATATATTGTTATGACTACTCGTAAAGGTGGGTCGCTTCGGACTCCTCGACAGGACGTGTGAGCTCGTCGCTGTTCATAATAACCTTGAAACGCACATCGCCGGGCCTTAAGGCAGAGACCACCACACGCCAGACCGCCTTATCCTGCGGCGCAAGAGAGCCCAAAGGAAGGAACCTGACCGTATCACCCACGAGCGAGCCGGCGGTCGCCCCGGCGGAAGAGACGTATTCCACATTATCTTCGAGAATACATGCGATGCGAATATTCGTTGAAACCGCCGAACCCTGATTCGTCACCGATATCATATATGACGCACGGTTGCCGATTCTGACCGGGTCCTCGATGTCAACAACCTCGAGCATGACCGCGGGAATTCCGGTAACAAAAGTACGCACCGAAGCGGTCACCGGTTCCGCACAATAAGCGCTTGCGGTCGCATCGTTCACCAGTGCCCCCGGTTTTGTCGGGACATAAGATATACGAAGCGATTCGGAACTCTTCGGAGCAATCGTACCAATTTCCCATACCAGCTTCGAAGCGGTAAGCTTCGCACCGGCCGTCGCCTTTACCGAAGTCATTCCTTCGGGTATAGTATCTTCGACAACCGCATCCCTGGCGGGAACGTCGGAGGTATTCGTAACAGTTATCTCATAAGTCGCCGGCCGGCCGATATACAGCTTTTCGGGACCGGTTTTGCTGATACTCAATACAGGCAGACTGACAACCGTTGTCGTTTCAAACGATTCGGCTTTCAGATCCGTCGTTGACTGCGCCATAGCTTTGCTCGTATACGTGCCGGTCCTGGTCGGCCGAAGGTCTATCGTAAATTCCCTCGTCTGACCGGCTCCCAGCGTTCCCGCTTCAAATACGAGATCGCTCTTGCCGTCGGCCGTTCGCAGGCCCGCAGGCAGCGAATCAATAATCCTTACGTTCGGGATATTTCCCGAACCGGCGTTCGATACGGTGTATTTGACCGGGATCAAATCGCAAAGCAGAGCTTCTTCCGGTGCCGTTTTGGACAATTTCAACCTCGGCTCAACAACATCCACAACGGCACACGCCGGGATAACCGGCGTCTGAACTGTCGTGCAGTTCCTCAAAGGTTCGGCGTAATCCGCCATACCCGAAATATTGATCTGAGTGGAGGCTTTTGCACCGAGTGAATTAATTTCCCAGATTAGCTTGTTGTCTTTTTGGATCGCCGTCGGATTGGAATTGATATATTTGAAGTGATTCTGAATTTCCTCGCTGACAACAATTCCATTTAGCATGGTATCGGTCAGGTTTGTGATTTTAATCGTATAATTGAAAGGTTTGTTAAGCCCGATTTCCTTCGGCATAACCTTGTCCAGCTGAACAATCCCGCATTCCGGCCAGGGATAAGTTCTCGATACCACCGAAGAGCCTAATTCATTGACATTTATCATTCCCGTGGCATCACCGGATATCATCCTTTCCTGCGAAGGACGAACCGTCGTTTCAGCCTGTCGAGCATTAGTCCTGCCTTCGAGAACCTGGTTCCACTCCAGTTCATCGATGAAATTCGGTTCCGTCTGACTGGTATCGTCGGATTTGATCCAGCTCCGGCAACTAAACGAACCGGACAAACTCAATAATAGTAAAACGAGTGAGATATTCAGAAACTTTTTCATTTTGTATTCCCTTTAGCATCCTATATTTCTATAAGAAAATTGCCCGTATGGTTTCATCCTCAATTTAGCCACTTTATTGCACACGGCACAATTATCGTGAATATCAAGTGTTATATCGGTACAAGGCTCGCCCAAGTTAACCAAAAAACCGGATAGCCCTTTCTCTGTATTATCTAATTTATCCCTCTTAATTACAAGAGGTAATATCTACTTCTTATATGAAATTTTATATGTATTTCCCGTTTTTTTTGGAAAATCCCATGGGCCTATAATTCACCAATTAATAAGCTTACAAATGCTTATTTCCAATTAATAGGATTAAATCTAGAACCGGCGAAAACTGATATATTTTCAGGGCGAATCTGTCAGGATGGCAGAAAACAGGGCCATAGTTCAGGATTATGGCAGAATCGGCAAAAAGCCGCATAAATCATAAATCTCTGTTTATAAATGAATTATGTAAATGCAGCCCCCGGATAAAACAAATGGCACAGTATTTGCACATCTTAACCAGGACAAGGAATGAACTGTTATGGTCCCTAACCTATCACAACTTGACGAAGTGAATGTATTAAGCTCTCAGGCCGGCTGGGCCTGGCCGGAGGCTCTGCGCCATATTTTCAAACCGAGGGGTGTAAACCTGCTCGTAGCCGAAAACGCCGCCGATTTCGTCAATATTATCCGAAACAAACGAATCCACACCACAATAGTCGATATGGATTCCCAGCAGTCCGACGGCCTGTTTGTAATAAAAATTATTCGAATGAATTATCCCCTGCTGCCGTGCATCCTTCTGACAAGCACGGCCGGTGAATCGCTGCTCGAAAAAGCCCTGAGGCTCGATGTTTTCAGTGTAATCGACAAGCCCGTCGATATGTCTATCCTCCGGCAACAGCTTAACAGGTTGTTTATTAAGAAATATCACAGCGATATATTCAGTTAAGAAACCTATGAAATCGGGATAAAAATACCCGGAAAGAAAAAAATCGAGAAATTATTAAATACAGTTTCGAAAGGAGTAAGCACAAAATGAAAATTAGACCATTGGCAGATAAGGTACTTGTTCAGCGTCTGGAAGCGGAAAACAAGACAGCAGGCGGAATAGTTCTGCCGGACAGTGCCAAAGAAAAACCGCAAAGAGGCAAAATCGTCAGCGTCGGCGACGGCAAAGTGCTCGACGATGGAACCACACGAAAACTGCAGATCAAAAAAGGGGACATGGTACTTTTCACAAGCTATGCCGGTACGGAGGTCAAGATCGACGGCAAGGAATATCTGATTATGAGTGAATCGGATATCATGGCCGTAATCGAAAAGTAAAAAATTAAAATAATAAGCCACAGATTAGGAGAATAATAAATATGGCAGCTAAAAAATTAGCTTTTGGAACCGACGCACGTGCCGCTATTCAAAAAGGTGTGAAGAAGCTGGCCGAAGCCGTGAAAATAACACTCGGCCCGTGCGGCAGAAACGTAGTTCTGGAAAAATCCTTCGGTTCGCCGCTCGTTACCAAAGACGGCGTCACCGTAGCGAAAGAAATCGAGCTGGAAGATTCCTACGAAAACATGGGAGCCCAGATGGTCAAGGAAGTGGCGTCCAAAACATCGGATGTCGCCGGTGACGGTACGACAACGGCCACGATTCTCGCTGAGAGCATCTTCGACGAAGGCCTCAAAAACATTACCGCCGGTGCCAACCCGATGCAGGTCAAACGCGGCATCGAAAAGGCTGTGGAGCAAATCGTCGACGAGCTGCAGAAGATGAGCACCCCGGTGACATCGACCAAACAGATCGAACAGGTGGCAACTTGTTCCGCGAACCAGGATGTCGAGATCGGTCAGAAATTGGCCGAAGCAATGGACAAGGTCGGCAAAGACGGCGTCATCACGGTCGAGGAAGGCCAATCCTTAGAGACAACCGTCGAATTGGTCGAGGGAATGCAGTTCGACCGCGGATACCTCAGCCCGCACTTCATCAACAACCTGGAAAATATGTCCGTAGTGCTGGAAAAACCCTATATCCTCGTCCATGAAAAGAAAATCAGCACGGTCAAATCACTCGTGCCGGTGCTGGAAAAAGTCGCCAAACAGGGCAAGCCTCTGTTGCTCATAGCCGAAGAAGTAGAGGGAGAAGCCCTGGCAACCTTAGTCGTCAATAAACTCCGCGGAATACTCCAGGTCGCTGCGGTCAAAGCTCCCGGATTCGGTGACAGGCGAAAAGCCATGCTAAGTGACATCGCCACACTCACCGGCGGAGAGGCGATCTTCGAGGACCTCGGACTCGAGCTGGAGAATATCGAGCTTCGCCAGCTCGGCAGGGCAAAAAGAGTCACCATCGATAAAGACACCACTACAATCATCGAAGGTGGCGGCACCACCGAGGCCATCAAGGGCAGAATCGAGCAGATAAAAAATGAAATCGAGATTACCACCAGTGACTACGACAAGGAAAAACTTCAGGAAAGACTGGCCAAACTGGCCGGCGGCGTGGCCCAGATTAACGTCGGCGCCGCAACAGAGGCCGAGATGAAGGAAAAGAAGGCCCGCGTCGAAGACGCGCTCCATGCCTGCCGTGCGGCGGCCATGGAAGGGATTTTACCCGGCGGCGGCGTGGCGGTGCTAAGAGTCATACCGGCACTGGATAAAGTCAAGACATCCGGAGATGAAAAAATCGGCGTGGACATAGTCCGAAGAGCCCTCGTGGCCCCGATCAAGCAAATCGCCGAAAACGCGGGTCTGGACGGGTCAATCGTGGCCCAGAAAGTAATCGAAAGCAAGGACAAGAACTTCGGTTACAACGCCCTGACCAAGGAATACGGTGACATGGTCAAGTTCGGCGTGATTGTCCCGACAAAAGTCGAGAGAGTCGCGCTGCAGAACGGGGCCTCAATCGCTTCACTGCTGCTGACTACCGACGCGATTGTCAGCGAAATCCCAGAAAAGAAAGAAGCACCTGCAATGCCTCCGGGCGGCGGAATGTACTAAAAGGACGAACGAACGGGCGGATTTTACAAAAATGTGGAATCCGCCCTTTTACTTCAACAACCAATAATATAGAATGTAAATCATGGTTTTACGCTACTACACAAATGCAATCTCCCAGGCATCGAGAAACGTCGCAGCGACAATATTCATCGTCGGGCTGCTGCTGATTGGTTTCGGCGTGATTATTGTTGCGCTGCCGAAGCTGTTCGCATATTTGATGGCGGGAGTTTTTTTCATCGCCGGTATCGGCTGCGGCATTACGGCGGTAAAAATCTTCTGGGCCGCAAAAAAAATGGACCAGGCCGATTCCGAGTCGCCCGAATCTTACAGAGAAAACGTCCAGATCCACATCGAAGAACACAACGACTTTTAGCCCGCCCCGCTCCGGGATTAATAGCATTGTTTTGAAACTGTCACTTTTATTGTGCTGCTAACGTTCCTATTTTTTCATCCAGCTCATTAACGGCAAATCCCTCGGCGATGACAATGTGCTCTTTGTCAGTGACAATCAACCACGGCAAACCCTTCACACCCCAATCGATTTTTTTGGCTTCGAAGTCCTGCTCTATCATGTGAAGGGGCATATCAATGTGACCTGCCCTGAGAAACGCATCATAACGCGTCAGGTCGACTTTGGAGACCTGCACCACGATTGGAGTCACACCCTTAGAAGCCATGGATTCGGCCTGCCCGGCCAGTTGCTTCAGACATTGCCTGGAGGGTCGTTGCTCAATATCCATAAGACACAGGAGAACAGGTTTGCCGTCTATCTCATTGAAATCAATGTTCTTGGACAAGGTCGATAAATCCGGTAAGGGTTTACCCAGCAGGGAGAGTGTCGCGTCATGATACAAATCTTTGCCCAGGACAATCTTGACATTTTCTGCCGGCACCTGGAGCGTGAGTGTTCCTCGATCACTGGGTTTGCTTCCATAACTGGCAGTGATTTCAATCGCCCCTTTGCACAGATGCGGCAGACAGAACCGGCCCTGCTCGTCCGTAGCGGTCATGATGCGGTGCTGCGGCACAACACCGCCTACGCTGTTTACACCCAACTCGGCCTCTGGCACGGGCACCCCCTGGGCATTCACAACATAGCCTGACACGGACTCGGTCGCAGGTATCAGGGTGAAGGTGCCAATGTCCCGAGTCTCGCCTCCCTGTTCCTGGGCCTCAAAACTTATATTTTGGGCTGGTCCATACCCTGCGGCATTAATATACAACCGGTAGTCAAAGCCGGGCTGCTTGGGCGGGATGGCCTTTAGGGTGAATCTGCCCTGGTCATCCGTCAATACGCGTTCGTCCACCCTGTTAGTCCCATCTGACGCTTTAGAATCCAGATTGACCCGGGCTGCGCACACGGGCCTGCCCTGGGGATCAGTCACTTGGCCGATCAATGGCCGGGCCGGTTTGAGTTTGAGTGTCACGGGCGCCGATAGGTCTGTCACGTGCCTCAGAACGGCTCGGTCGTGCGCTCGATCCCTGGCCATGATCCAGATCGCTTTGACCGGCCTATTCTTCCTGCAGTATGCACTGAACCGGCCATCGGCGTCCGTGACCACATAGTCGCCCCTACGCACAATCACCAGGGCATGGGCCACAGGTTGATTCTGCTCATCCACCACTTTCCCCGTGACCTTGGGTGCAAAATTAACCAAAGCCTCCACCTGAACCGTCTGGCCGGAACGCACAGTCTCCATCGTCCGCCACGTGTTCATCCGCTCGCCCGCCACGATGATAGAATGACCGCCGGGGAGTGCCCGAATACACGCGCGTCCTTGCGTATCTGTTTTCATCGCGTAGCGTGCCCATACCTCACTTCTTGCCCCCACATCCAAACCCTCCAAAGGATGTCCCGTCAGGGCATGCTTGGCAGTCACTTCATACATTCCCCCTTTGGTCACAAGCACCACGGCCCGTTTACTTGTCTGCCCGGCCTTGACGGAAACGGCGACCAGCTTGCCCACCCACGGATCAGGGTCTTTGCCATGCCCACAGACCTCGATCCAATGGGGGCCCTCAGGTATGGCGTCAAACGTAAAGAATCCCTGTGCGTCTGAGCAAGTCATACGATCCTTATACTTCATACACAAAGACACGGGAGCCAGATTAAAGAAAACCTTCAAGTCAACACCAGGAACCGGACGTCCTCGATCATCCCGTACTTGTCCGACAATCGTGCCGACTCCGGGGAGTCTCAGGCAAGCATCTGATTGCCCTACCCAAAACCCAAAACGCGGACAATCCGCCGTATAGAAATCATAACAATTCTGACTGCCGGGAACCCTGACACGCAGACAGGCATTGGCGTTCACACTCAACTGATCAAACCGAAATCGGCCCTGCGCATCTGTGTTCACTGAAAACCACGCCTTCGGTCCAGGGGCTCGCCAGGTATAATTGACCCCTGAGAAGCCTAAGCAAGTCAGAGGCAACGCCTGAACCTCAGCCCCTTCCACAGGGATGCCCTTGACATCCACGACCTGGCCCCCAAGTTCTCCGACCGGTTCTAATACCAGGGGAAAGTCTCTCCTGGCCCACGTACTAAGACTCGCATTGAGCCACTCCCAGGCACAGGCCAGCCCCGCCTTTCTGGCCACTACAAAAATATTACGCTGACGCCTCACATTCTCACTCAAGGCCGGATCAAGCTCAAAGACAAAACGCCCCTGTGCATCCGTCTTCACAACGGGCGAAATCACATTGGCATCTTGAAACGTTGTACTCACGGAATACCGTTCACACACCACAACCTCGGCACCCTGAATCGGTTGAGCCTGGGTATCCACGACCTGTCCTGTGATCACAAGGCCAAAGCTGCACTCGGACAATACTCCCAACATCAGGCACAAACTGAAACAGATTCTCTTTTTCATGAGAGTCTCCCTTATGGTTACTGGTTGTAAGTTGTTGGTTACATAAAACGGGCTCCACCCGATCTCTTTTGACTGAAAACTTAAAACTAAACACCTAAAACTATTTCACAACCTCTTCCACACTCAAGCCCTCGCCTGTCACAACGTGCTCTTTGTCAGTGACAATCAACCACGGCAGGGATTTGACTCCCCAGTTGAAACGTGTTTTTTCAGAATCGCCTTCAATCATTCCTACCGGGAAAGTTACGTCATTTTCTTTGATCCATTCATCAAGCTTTTCCCGTTCGATTTTCGATGCCTGGACAGCGACAACAATTATATCTTTTGCCTTTAGCTCTTGTGCTCTTTTGCTCAATTGTAATATGCAATTCCTTGACGGCCGTTGATTCAAATCCCAAAAGCATACTACAGCCTTTTTGCCGGCCGCCGCCTCAGAAGCAGATTGCAAACCGAACTCTCCAAGCTCCGGCAGGGCTTTGCCGAGAAGCGAAGCTGAATTTGTATTACCGGCGGGTATTAGCTTGCCATGATTCCATATGTGAGAATTCCGGGAACCATTAACCGATGCTTTTGTACCCTCCTCTATCTCATCAAAGGAAAAAGAATTCAAGGCATCATGGTCCGGATTGATCACGATGGATAGCAATTCTATTTCATAGTCTTGATTCAAATATCCGTCGTCAGGAAGCGTATCATTCATCTTTGACTTTATTTTAACAGGCACCCACAGACCATCTACTTCCTTAAATTCAGTGATTTCCATAGTAGACCTTTTTGAAGTGCCGGGTTCAACTGTGTGTTTCCCCATATGTAAATCCCCGGCTTTTCTGACAACCTCTGCCCTGGTAAAATGATATCCCCTTTCGGGATTGAGCCATATTTTGTACTTGCCTCTCTTTGTTTCGGCCTCAATGACAAAGTGGATTGTTCCCTTTAGCGATTCTTCTGTTACGGACATCTTATTAGGATCCGCTTGTTTGAGAATGCGATCAAAGCGGTCAATGTCACCAATTAAATAACCAAAGCCTATTGAGACAGCATCACTGCGAGAAAGTTCCATATCGACTGAGATCTTGACGTTTTCCTCAGAGACTCTTACTCTGGCAGGCCTATCGAAAGGCTTACTATACGAATATATCTTTTTTCCATCATACGTAGTACTGTGATAATATTTTTCCCTTTCAGTATGAATCCGTTTCACTTGGTAATTTGCATCAAGAGAACCTCCCCACTTGTAGGTAATGATCTTGATACGGTTACCGTCTGTACGGAATTCGACGTCTAAGAACTTGTCTCTTTCCTCTTCAGTCATCCCAGGAAATTTCATGTGATCATGTATGTGGCTCCTCGATCGGGTAATAAACGAAGTATAAGTCTTGTCGTAGGTTTCTGAGCATTTGTTTAGCAAAAACTCCGCAGTAGGCACGGCTGGAGATTCTGCTTGAAAGAACATCACCAGTAATATCCAATTTAGTCGTGCAGACATAATATCGTCCCTTCCATCATGCTTATGAAATTGCCTCCCTAATAACGGACTAACATTTCTAACTTATAATGCCTGAAAAACGCCGCAAGATGATTATAAGCTCGTAAAATGTGCAATGTCTATACGAAAGATGCTAAATGCACAGATTCGTTACAGGAATTCTTTGAAAAAAGCAAGATATGCTGATTTAAAATAATAACAATGAGCCGGTGCGGCCCAAAAAGAAAAGGATTGTTCCAGGAAATTGTTTAGACTGTGTTGACGGTTCGGCCGACGTGGCGTTTTCTGCTCAGCGTTTTTCTGCCGTCTTTGGTCTGCATCCGCTTGCGAAAGCCGCTTTTGCGGTGCCGTTTAATCTTGCTCCATCGATGATTTTCCATCGAATCTCTCCTGTAAAAACTTCCGCCGGACAGCTCACGCCCCGGCAAAGATAAAAGCCAATTTAGTTCTGCTTTAAAAACAGCAGGAGCATTCTATCAATACACAGGATTTTGTCATTAAAAATTCCCTCCGAAATCTAAAAAATCTTCGAGACAAATACCGCTACGCCTATGGTCAAAAGCTCCATCCGAGGCCGGCGCTGACCGTGGTCGTATTATCGCAGTAACCCATACCGGCCATAACGGAGATGTCCTTGTTTTTTCCAACAAGGGCCTTAGTTCCGAAGGCTATTGCGCTCTGGCTCTCGAAATTACCAAAGCCCAGGCCGAATGAAACATTTTTTCCCGGAATCGGGGTCGGAATAGCCGTCAGCGCCGCGGTCGAGGCTATACCCGAATAAGCCTTGTCGATTCTATTATCAAGCCGCTTGCTTTCGCCCCATAACTGGCCAAAATTAACCGCATCATAAGTGCTTGTTCCGTTAGCTACTCCAGTAACCTTGACCGGGCCGCCCGTATCATCATCGGCGAATGTGGCCCCGTTGTCATCCAAAGTCAGGGTTGTTGTGGTGGTTCCGCCGGAAATAATCGTACTAGTCTGGGTAATCTGAATACCGTGAGACTCTCCCGTATCCGTATTTACAAGCAAACTGGTGGAGGTGGGATCCATTAAAAGTTTGGCACGGCTGTTCGTATCCAGCGCATCGTCATCGGCTTGCAGCACGACTGTATTGTCCACACCGGTGATCGTCATTCCATTATTCGCAACATTAACAGTCGCGTTTGCCGTCGGATTTAGACTGTAAATACTGCCGTTAACACCAAGATCGCCGTCAATCAACATACCTCCGGTGACTTCTGTACCGTAATCGAACGTATTGACCCCGACAGCACCCGTCTGAGTATCACTCACGGTAAGGGTGTTACTGTTCGTATTGCCGGAAACCGTGATACTATTATTAGCACCGTCACCCGAATATATCGCGGCCCCGCCGTTGACCTGGGTATTCGAGTTTGTCACGGAAAGAACGTGACTGCTGTCGGGACTTGTGATTGTGGTGGCGCCGTTGATCGCGGTCGTGCCGGTAACCGTCGTCTGTGTATTGTTGACGGCGACACTGTTGGTGTTGGTAGAGTTAGCTAATCTGGCACTTGCAGCATCGACAATAAGCTCGTTGCCGGAACCGTTTCCACTGTAAATAGTCGCCGTACCATTGACGGTCGTAGTCGTGCCCGTTACGTTTAATGTGTGCCCTGCCGCACCCGTGATGGTAGTGCCGCTGTTACTGACAGCCACACTTTGAGTACCGTCTGTGCTTACAAAACGCGAGCTTGTACCATCGACAATCATTCTGTTGCCCGTGCTGTTGCCGCTGTAAATGGCCGATCCGTTGTTTACGGTTTCTCCACCGTTTGCGGTAAGAGCACCGGTAAGCGTTGTTGCGCCGGTGACTCCGAGGGTTCCGCCGACGGCGGCGGCACCTGTTGTACTCATAGACGTTCCACTGATAGCACCCGTACTGCCGTTCAGGACGATAGTATTAGCAGAACCGTCGGTAACATTAACGGTCCCGGCATTTCCGCCGGTGTCGCCCGAATTAACGGTCGTTGCGTTAGCCGTAGTTGCATTGACGGTTGTGGCATTGGCCGTCGTGGCATTGACGGTCGTTGCACCCAAAGTGCCGACCCCGCTTATATTGTTTTCACCGCTGGTAGCATCGCTGATATGAATACTATCTGCGGTTATTCCGCCACTCATCGTGGCCAGTCCGCTGGCATTTAAAGTAGTTACCCCCGAGACCGCTCCGGCATTTGTAATACCGCCACTGTTGTTGTCAAGGCCGTTACTTATACTTGCCCCGTTGGTCACAACCATGTCGCCTGTAACGGTAGTCGTGTCGTCGCTGGTGTTACCAAGATTGGTGTCACCAGTAGAGCTGAAAGTAGTAACTCCGGATATCGCACCGGCGTTCGTAATGCCATCGCCGCCGTTATCGATACCGTTCAAGGTTGAGACTCCCGTCACATTCAAAGTTCCGCCGAGCGTGGTTGCGCCGGTGACTCCGAGAGTGCCGCCCACAGTGGCGGCACCTGTCGTGTTCAGGGATGTGCCGCTTATAGCACCGGTAGTACCGTTCAGGATAATAGTATTGGCAGATCCGTCGGTGACATTAACAGTTCCCGCCGTTCCGCTCGTGTCACCCGAATTGACAGTCGTTGCGTTAGCCGTAGTTGCATTGACGGTTGTGGCATTAGTCGTAGTGGCATTAACTGTCGTTGCACCCAATGTGCCGACTCCACTGATATTATTTTGACCGCTGGTCGCATCGCTGATATGAATATTGTCTGCGGTTATACCGCCGCTTAAGGTTGCCAATCCCCCGGCATCAAGGGTAGTTACCCCCGAAACCGCACCGGCATTCGTAATCCCTCCGTTATTGTTATTAAGACCGTTGCTGATACTCGCGCCGTTAGTAATAACCGCGTTACCGGTTATGGTAGTTGTGTCGTCGCTGCTGTTACCCAGATTGGTATCGCCGGTAGAGCTGAAAGTAGTAACGCCGGATACTGCACCTGCGTTTGTAATGCCTCCGTTATTATTATTAAGACCATTACTTATACTTGCACCATTGGTCACAACCATGTCACCTGTAACGGTAGTCGTGTCGTCGCTGCTGTTACCCAAATTGGTATCGCCGGTAGAGCTAAAAGTAGTAACGCCGGATATTGCCCCCGCATTCGTAATACCGTCGCCGCCGTTATCGATTCCGTTCAAGGTGGATAGTCCCGTAACGTTCAAAGTGCCACCGAGCGTGGTCGCGCCGGTTACATCGAGAGTCCCGCCGACGTTGGCGGCGCCTGTCGTACTCAGGGACGTACCGCTTATCGCTCCGGTGCTGCCATCCAGGACGATAGTATTAGCAGAACCGTCGGTAACATTGACGGTCCCGGCATTTCCACCGGTGTCACCCGAATTGACGGTCGTTGCGTTGGCCGTAGTTGCATTGACGGTTGTGGCATTGGCCGTCGTGGCATTGACGGTCGTTGCACCCAAAGTTCCGACTCCACTTATATTATTCTCTCCGCTGGTAGCATCGCTGATATGAATACTATCTGCGTTTATTCCGCCACTCATCGTGGCCAGTCCGCTGGCATTTAAAGTAGTTACCCCCGAGACCGCTCCGGCGTTGGTGATACCGCCGTCATTATTATTAAGGCCGTTGGTGATACTTGCACCATTGGTCACAACCATGTCGCCTGTAACGGTAGTAGTGTCGTCGCTGCTGTTACCCAAACTGGTGTCACCGGTAGAGCTGAAAGTAGTCACCCCGGATACTGCACCTGCGTTTGTAATACCACCGTCATTATTATTAAGGCCGTTGCTTATACTTGCTCCGTTAGTAATAACGGCATCGCCGGTAATTGTAGTCGTGTCGTCACCGCTGTTACCCAGATTAGTGTCGTCGGTAGAACTGAATGTAGTCACGCCTGATATCGCTCCCGCGTTTGTGATTCCATCTCCGCCGTTATCGATGCCGTTCAAGGTGGAAAGTCCCGTTACGCCTAAAGTGCTGCCAAGCGTGGTCGCGCCAGTAACACCGAGAGTCCCGCCGGTCGATAGATTTGCACCTGTGATAGTACCGCTGGCGTCAATAGTTGTAGCGCCGGATATCACTCCGGCATTCGTAATCCCATCACCACCGTTATCGATGCCGTTCAAGGTGGAAAGTCCCGTGACTCCCAGAGTGCTGCCAAGGGTAGTCGCGCCGGTAACGCCGAAATCGCCGCTATTGGTCGTAGTAGTACCACCGACGGTCAAACTGTTAGTCACTGTTGATGCACCGCCACTGCCGTTATTGGTCGTTGCATTTATCGTCGTTGACTGGGCATCGGAAATTATTGTATTGATGGGGTCTGATGAACCGTTGTTATCCGTCAGGGTAAAACTGCCGGTACCATCATTATCTTCATCGATAATAATTGTTATATCATCGTTGGCGCTTATACTGCCGCTATCCAGCGTAGTAGTATCAGCATTTGCATTAAAACCTGTAATGGAAGTAGCTGCCACATACGAAGATGAAACCATGATTATCAAAACCACCGATGCCGCCAGAGGTTTTAAGGATTTTCTTCGACACATCATATATATCCCTTCTTATTTTAATCTACGGGATGACTTCTTTTTTAATCACAATGGTTCCGCTGCCCGCAGGCATGAGAAAAACTTTTACATTCCCTCCGTTAAGTAAGATAATTTTCTTTTTAAGAACACTGATGCGCTTCAGGTTTTTAAAGACCGTTTTTTCAAGCTCCTCGCTCCCGATATTTACGTATTCGACCGTGTCATATACGGCATCCTGGTTCGGGAAGAAATTTGCGCTGGCATAGAGTGTGGAATCGTCCGGTCTGAGCAACTCAAATGATGTGGAGAAGACGTGTTTATCCGGCTGCCCTTTAGGAGAAAAAATATATACCCCACTCTTGACGTTCGCCGTAAGAAAGGAGGCAACCTGATTAATACGGCTGACACAGGAAAGAACTCCCATTTTAACCGCCGCTTCCGTCACCGCATTTACCGACGGATTGGTCGCCAAAGCGGGTTTACTCCGGGCAGCTTCGGTCTCAGAAGGCACATCGGGGCGGTTAGGTTCCTGTGGCTGGCCTGAAGTTGAGGAAAGATTTATAATTTCAAGGGATTTTAACGAAGGATCGAGCATTGCAAAGATGCCGAAACATACCAAAACGCCGAATATTACATATCGAAACCTCCGCCTGCCTAAAATATCGTATCTTTTTTTATACATTTAAATTGCTCTCTTTCTCTCTCTAAAAGTCACCTTAAAGTGCCTCCACCCATGATTATCAGTATTGAAAAAGTGGTTTTCGTCGAGGTTACAGTCTATAAGATGCCCTCCGCCCCCAAATCCGTTGATCGACCTACAACGAGTCAAAAATAATACTCCCTGCCCCCATAGCCTGAAACATTATTCTAATATTGAATCGCCCATTCAATTAAACCACAATATATGGACAAATTAGCATAAAACACCAAATTGTATCGGCTTAGTATATAAATATTCTTTAACCCAAACGGCTCAGCCCGGTCTCATCTCAGTCTGTTGATTGTTATGATATTATTAAACACAAATCCCCCTTTTTGAGGGTAAAAAAGAGTCTTTTGAGATATCCGAAAGCAATACTAAAGACAATTGCCGGCTTTTTAGGGTGGCTAAGGAAAGGGGGGCCAAAGCAGCGCCGAGCAGACGGAAATCCAGCGCCGAATTACTCCTGTTATACTCAAATCTCTTGACAAAGATGCCGATGCAGCAGAGATAATCGAACAAGCATAATTTAAATAGAAACACTCTATAACAAAATGCTAATACCAATTACTGTCACTACTACTGTGAATCAGACTTAGGGACACAAAGGAAAAGCGCCGGGGAAACGAGATTCCTGTTTTTCCCATCTGAGAAGTTTACTGATTTCGCCTGGAAGAGGTAATGCCTTTTTAGAGCCCGGAAAAGCCTCCAATAATTCATAATTACTGAGCAATGCACACTTAAATAACGGGCCGTCATAATTATCAAAAAACAGACTATTAGCCGAAAACTCCGCTTGCAATTTATGCAACTCTTCCGGAGATTGTAAGCGCACACTATGATTACCTTCGGCGACCGGGCTCCAGGCAATCAGTGGTTGTGAACCGGAGCTGCCTGTTCTTACGTACACATTGTAATCAAGCTTTTTAACCTGTGGTTGATTAAGCCGTTCATACATATTTCCAGGTTGCCGACACTGCAAAAGTGGCCTGCGGAGTTGTGAATCCGCCATCAGCAGATTATTGACGAAAACGTGTCCGTCTCTTTCTTCGACATCCGGGCCCGTACCGGCATGCCAGCCGAAATGGTCGCCCGCCGCACTGCGCCCCGTCCGCTCGAAAGAGACCGGGGAATTGACCATTGTGTTGTTCCAAATCCGCACGTTCGAGCTGTTGAGGATGCGAATGCCATGGCCGCAGTCCACAAAGACGTTGCCTGCGCATATTGCCCCCTTGCAGATCTCGAAGAAGAAACCGATGAGGCAGTTCTGGGCCCAGTTGTTGATGAAGACGCCGTCTCGGTTTCCAACGTCATACCAGATGCCGTTCGAGTTCGGGTTGTCGAGCACCAGGTTGTCACGGCAGGTGACGCGGTGAGACTGGTTGAATATCTTGACCGCGGCCGGGAAATAGCCTGAGATTTCCTCAACGTTGTTGCGGCCGAAAATGTTCCGCTCGAGCAGTACGTCGGAGGAACCTATAACGTAAACACCCTCGGTACTCGTGTCACTGAACAGGCAGTGGCGGATCTTAAGCCCGTCGCCGCGGAAGTAGCCGGCAACGCGCGAGCAGAAAGTGATTGTCACGTTTTCGAGCGTCGTACCCGTTACTTCCTTGCCGTAAGTGTCGGGCTCGGCAAGGCCGATTGGCTCGTCGGTCGGCTCATCATTTGGGCCGAAGCTCCGCTTGCCCTCGATCTCAATGGCCCGCCATGCATACTGGGTGAAGGTAATCCCGCGGATGATCGGCCCCTTGTGGTCGTTTGTCTTGCCGTGAACGGGTTTACTTGTGCGCACGATAGCACCGTCGAAAGCGGTTATCTCGACGAGCCGGTTCGCGGGATCGATTCCGATATAAACCTGGCCCTTGTCGTAGTCGATGAAGTACGAGTTCGGGTCAAGCTCATCCTGCCCGCCCGCGGACCACAGCAACTTACCGTCGACGAAAACCATGTCGTTATTAAAGCGGTGCAGCGGCGTGCGCCTGCGGTTGCGCCACCAGCCAAGAGGAGCCGCCGGAAAGAGCGTCTTCCACGAAGTCCGCCAGACGTTGTTGCCGAGGGCCTCCCATTCGGTTGCCACGCGGGTACCCTTGAGTATCGGATGTTCGTCCTTATAGGGTTGCATTGTGATACCCTGGTTCAAGACCAGATTTCCGGTTCGGTAGGTACCGCCGCGCAAAACTATCGCATCACCGGTTTTAACTCGCTCCACCGCCGCCGGAAGTGTTGTCGGCTTATCAAGCCATGCCCCTGTTTGTTCGGCCTTTCCATCGGCCGCCACGTAGAAAATCTGACCTTCAACCCTGGGTAAATCGTAATTTTTCCAAATCGGGCCGTAAGGACCGCCCGAGGGCTGGGCCTGTACGGGTAAAGAGCCCATGAGAAAGGTAAAAAGGATAAAACCAAACCGGCAGGACGCAAAACGTTGTGACAGAAAAAAACTCATTTCAGTTCCTTTCGAATCCAATGGATAGGACTATATCTTCAGTAAAAACGGGACAAATTCACCTTTAATAAAACACGGTTTCTACTCCTGATAATTTGATTCTATCTCTATATCTTTTATTCTCAACAATTTTCTTTATATCGATCCGGTCCGTTTCTTCCATATCGTTTATCGTTACCCATAGTAAACACCTTTAGGTGTGGCTCAGCGAGAAGGCCGGACTGAAATTGTCGAATTACAACGTAAGCACGGAGAAAAAGAATAATTATATAGCGTATTAAAATTGAATTAGCGGATTTTTAGGGTGGCAAGGGCCAGTGCGGCGAAAGCAGCACCGAGCAGCCAGAATCATACAGTAGAATTTTTTGGCTTTTTTCGATGTTTTCGGCCCTAAAATGAAAGGTTTTTCAAAAATTTCATAAAAAAATTTCTTTTTTTATTGACTACTATTACAAATGTCATATATTTGTTATGACAAATGTAATAGGAGAATTGATATGACCAGACGTAAACGCCCCGCAATAAGTCCCGCCGAGACTGAAGTCCTCAGACTAGTCTGGGATTCCAAAGCAGCCACTGTTCAGCAGGTATACGACAAATTACCCGCCAGCCGAAAGGTGACATACGTCACTGTCGCCACGCTCCTGCGCAGGCTCGAAGAAAAAGGATACCTCAAACACCGGATTCGCGGTAAAGCCTTCGTCTATATCCCTAATGCGAAAAAAGAAGAGGTTATTAAAAAGACAATAGGTGACTTAGTACAGAGGCTTTTCGGCGGTAATCCCGTACCCCTTATGCAGCACCTGGCGCTGCATAGTGAGATTAGTGACGAGGATATCGAAAAGTTGAGAGAATTGGCGAAGAAAAAATAAAGTTGCGAAATTTCTTTGGGAGAGATTTCTATGGATACATATGCAAATCAAGTAACCAACTACTTACTAACCCAAAGCTGGCAGATAGCACTTCTGGCAGTAATTGTCGGCCTGATAACATTCGCTCTAAGGAACAGAAGTGCACATATGAGGTATTTATTATGGTTGATTGTTTTGGCTAAGTGTCTCGTGCCGCCTATGTATTCTGTGCCGGTAGCGGTCCTGCCCGAAAGATCCCACGTCGAGCATTCAATGCACACAGCAATACCGTCAATGCCGATAGAAAATACAGTCGCATCCGAAACAGCTAAGCCCGTGACAATCGAAAAAATGCCGCTACCACGTCAGAGACAATTTGCAGCGCCAAACATGGAACAGACAATCGTCCTTTTATGGTTGGCTGGGGTAGTCCTTTTTCTGTTGTGGGTCGGCGGAAGAGCAATTCGTTATACAGTATGGTTACAGCATCGGCGAATGCCGCTTCCTCCCGCCCTTGAGTGGCAGTTCCGGGAATTGTTTGCAGGTTTCAAGTTCAGAAAATCCCCGAAGATATGGCTGGCAAGTGACATTGCCCAGCCGTTCGTATGGGGTCTGTTTCGCGGCAGCGTTTACCTGCCAGTCGATTTTACCTGCATAGACAAGTCACAACACCATCGAACCGTCCTGGTTCACGAGCTTAGCCACGTCGCCCGCTTTGACGCCGCAGCCAATGTCCTTCAGATACTGGCCCAGGCAATATTCTGGTTCCATCCGTTTGTCTGGTGGGTAAATAAGAAAATACGCGCCGAACGCGAGAAATGCTGTGACGAAATGTCTGTTGCTCATCTCAGTGTGCCGCCGGAACATTATACCGATGCGATTGTCGAGGCATTAGCGGCGGAACGCCGATCGGCTCACCCCGTCCCCTCGCTGGCAATTGTCGGTTCCGTAAAGGATATTGAAGAAAGGATAAAGACCATGTTAAGACCCGGAAAAAAATTCTACAAACGACCAAGCTTTAAAATTGCAATTGTTTTGATACTATTAGCCGTTTTGATTGTACCAATTAGCTGCTCGCTTACACACCGGGAAAAGATAGAAACGACAGCCGAGCAAAGTCAGAAACACTATGAGTCATTATACGAAGCTGCAAAGGCCGGCTCCCTGTCCGAAGTAAAAAGACTTATTGTAGAAGGTGCAGATGTAAACGACGATACAACAAGACAAGAGACCCCGCTCCATGCTGCTGCAGCTAATGGCAACAAGGAAATAATAGAGTTACTCATTGCCAACGGAGCCATAGTCGATGCGAACAAACCCGGATACACACCATTGACCTGGGCCATTTGGCAGTTGGATTATGATTCGAAAAAAGATATTGTCGAAGTGCTTGTTAACCACGGGGCGGATGTTAATTATAAGCCGTCTAATGACGACCCGGCTATTTTCTATTCGGTTTGGAATGAAGATGTCGAACTGGCAAAACTGCTTTTGGCTCATGGAGCCAGACTTGAAGCTAAAAGTGAGAACGGCTGGACAGTGCTTCGTCACGCTGCGGCATATGGCAATCAAAAGCTGGTCGAGTTCTTCGTTAGCAAAGGCGCCGATGCCCCGGAATTTCATCTGGCGGCATTTATGGGCGATTTGAGACGTGTAAAGAACTTTTTAGATAAAGGAATGGACGCCGATACGAAAGATGAGTTTGGATGGACTCCTCTGTTTTGGGCGGCCTCAAACGCTCAGCGAGATGTTGTTGAATATCTTATCGACAAAGGCGCTGATATTAACATTTGCGTTGACGGCAACCGAACACTATTACATCAAGCAGCTCGGTCCGGTGAGCTAAATCTGGCAAAGCTTCTTATTTCCAGAGGACTCGATATTAATGCAAAAGACGGAGCTGGTTTTACACCGTTGCACCATTCCTCCAGAAACGGACATAAGGATGTAGCCGAATTGCTTATCAAAAACGGTGCGGACGTACATGCAGGGAATAGAAATGGCGCGACACCTTTACAATTGGCATGTCAAATAGGCTACAAGGAAATAATAGAATTACTCGTCGATAACGGTGCAGATATCAACAGTAAAAATAATGGGGGTGGGACAGCACTGCATAGAGCCGCCGGACGGTGTCAAAAAGATATAGTAGAAATCCTTATTGTTAAAGGCGCTGACGTCAATGCAAGAAATAGAGGTGGCCAGAGTCCTTTGCATAAAGCCGCACAGGCAGGCCCAAAAACTAACGTAGAACTGCTTGTTTCCAATGGTGCAAATTTGAATGCAAAAAACAACGCAGGTGCAACTCCTTTGGATCTGGCCGAACAAAAAGGCCATACTGAAATTGTCGAACTACTCAAAAAGCACGGAGCAAAAGAAAGTCCATACCCTAACATAAATACGAATCAAGCCCCAAAGCTTCGTCAGGCTGTGGAGGACGGCAATATTGAACGAGTCAAACAGCTTATTGAAGAAGGTGCCGATGTCAATGTGAAATATAGAAGAGGTACAACAGTCCTTCACCTTGCCTCAGGAGCTGGACGTATGGATATGGTAGAATTACTTATCTCTAAAGGAGCAACAATTAATACACCGGACGAAAAGGGCTGGACTCCTTTACACGAAGCAGCAGATAAAAGCCATGTAGATATTGTGAAATTCCTGATGGCCGAAGGAGCCGAGTTTTCCCCCATACATATGGCTGCTTATTTTGGAGAATTAGACAAGATAAAAAGCCTTGTTGCAAAAGATGTCAATGTAAATGAGAAAGACACAGCGGGCTTTACTCCTTTGCACAGTGCAGTCTGCGGAAAACAGATTAAAACAACAGATTTTTTACTTAGTAACGGTGCTGACGCGAATGCAAAAGACAACTGGGGTTGGACTCCATTAATTTGGGCGATTTGGAATCACGATTTGAATACGATAAAGCTGCTCGTTGATAAAGGAGCTAAAGCAGACGTACCAGATGAACAAGGCTTCACACCGTTGACCTGGGCGACATGGGAACAAAACAAAGACATTGTTAAAGTAATAATTAGTAAAGAACCCAATATCAATACGGAAGATACTGATGGTTGTACTCCACTGTATTGGGCAGCCTTTAGCAGTAGTAACGATGTATTTGAGCTATTCCTCGACAGATTGAACGCTTCAGAAAGTATCCATTTTGCAGCTTGTAAGGGAGATTTGGATACAGTTAAAACCTTTCTAGAGAAAGACCCAAATGTTAATGTAAAGGATAAATTTGGTTGCACACCCCTGCACTGGGCAGCCCTCGCCAAAACCAACGAAGTAGCTGAGTTCCTTATTGATAAGGGAGCTGATGTCAATGCAAGGGACAATAATGGACTTTTACCCCTTACGGGTACACATCGACTGGATATGATTGGACTTCTTATTTCCAAAGGTGTAGATGTAAATGCAAAAATAAATAATAGAAGTATGACAAAATTACACCTGGCATGTCGGCAGGATAACAAAGATATGGTAGAGTACCTTATTTCCAAAGGCGCTGACTTAAATGCTAAAAACAATAGAGGTCAAACAACCTTGGACATTGCAACGAACCGAGGCCACACTGAAATCGTCGAACTGCTCAAAAAGCATGGAGCAAAAGAATAATGAAAGAGTGGGCTAAAGTTGAATTAGCGGATTTTTAGAGTGGCTAAGGCTAAGGCGGCGAAAGCGGCGCCGAGCAGCCAGAAACGAACGACTACCTGCGGCTCGCTCCAGCCGATAAGATGAAAATGATGATGAATAGGAGCGCATCGAAAGAGCCGCTTGCCCCCGGTGTATCTGAAATAACCGACCTGTAGAACGACGCTCATCAGTTCGATGACAAAAACTCCGCCTATAACCAGAAGCAGGATTTCATTCCTTGTAACCAAAGCACCGTAGCCCATCGCCGCCCCCAGCGGCAGTGAGCCAACGTCACCCATAAAGGTTTGTGCCGGGTGACAGTTGAACCACAAAAATCCGAGCACCGCCCCCAAAATAGCGGAATAAAAAATGCAAAGCTCCCCCGCCGGTATCGCGGGCAAAAGCAGGTAACTGGACCAGGTGACGGCACGCGAGCCTCCCATCGATTCCGAAGCAACATAGCAAAGTAGCGCCAGAACAAAGCTGACCATCCCTACACATCCGGCGGCCAGGCCGTCCATCCCGTCGGCAAGGTTCACGGCGTTACTGGTCGCCGTAAGATAGAACAAGGCAATGATAATGAACATCCAGTTGGCTAACGGCAAACTGTTACTGTAAAACGGCAGCCAGAACCTGATACCGTCGGGAACTTTAGGATTGCCGACGTCATCGAGTGCCGCAAAATCTATATACAAAAACGAGGCGATCAGGACTGCACCACCGATCTGGAATACGAGTTTTTCCCAGACCTTCAGCCCGTCGCGGCTGCGGTGACGAATATTACTGGTAAGCTTCAGCCAGTCGTCGGCCCCGCCCAAGGCCCCGAACCAGACCATCAGAAATAGTGCCTTGACCACATAGGGATTGCAGACCCCCTGCTCGGGATTATACAACTTCGCCCAGAGCAACGTGCTTGCGACCACAGACAGAATAATAATCAAACCGCCCATAGTGGGGGTATTGGCCTTTTCCTTGGTCAGCTCGTTAAGCGTGGCGTGATGAAATTCCGGGCGGTCGCCGATCTTCTTCCGCATCAGCCAGCGGATAATCTTCGGACCAATAAAAAGGGCAATCAAAAGGCTGGTCAGTGTAGCTGAGACCGAGCGGAACAGCACGTTCTGATACGCGTAAAGACCAAATCGTTCACCGGCACGTAAATACCAAAGTAAATGGTATATCATCTGTCATCCCGACTTTACCAATCCCTTTATGAGACGGGTTCTTCGACAAAAAACTCTTTAAGTTTCTCAACGGCCCTTTCCAGTGAGGCCGTACGAGAACCTTTCACTAATATTATATCGTAATCCTGGATAAATTCGTGCAGTTTATTACAGACCGAAGACGTATCTTCGAAATATTTTATCTGCAAATCATCCTCTGCGGACGTCTTTGCCGCCTCGGCGGCTATTTTTGCAAACGGCCCGACCGACAAAACAAGCTTCACCCCGGCTTCGGCGATATGTGTCCCTAACTCGGCATGAAGCTTTTCGGTTTGCCGTCCCAATTCGGCCATCTCTCCGCAGATAAAAACCTTCCGCCCCCGCCCCGCCGAATCGAAACCGGCCAAAATCTCCAGGGCGTTTTTCATCGACGCCGGGTTGGCGTTGTAACAATCGTTCAGGATTGTCAGTGTCCCGATGTACAATATCTCGGTTCGCATGGATACGGCGGGTAAAGTTTTCACTGCCCGTGCAAAATCCGATATTTCAATCCCAAACCGGCTGCAAACCGCCCATGCCGCAAGGGCATTTTCGATATTCCCAAAGCCTGCCAACGGCAGACAAACTTCCGTGCCGTTAATAGTGAATCTGCCGGCACAGCCGTCCGGACGAATGTCAATGGCCCGATAATCCGAACCGTCCGATTTGCCGAACGTCAGAAATTCTCTACCGCCTGTCCGACAGGCATCCACCAGCATCTTAAAATCCCCGTTGACAATTAAAACGCCGTCCGGTCCGAGCCCTTCGGCGATTGATAATTTTTCACGGACGATAGTCCATATGTCACCGAAACCTTCCAGGTGGGCCGGGTGAACATTCGTGACAACCGCAATATCAGGGGAGGTGATTCGCGCCAGGTGTGAAATCTCGCCCGGATGGTTGCTGCCGAGCTCTGCAACGACAATCTCAGTATCCCGCCCGGCGCCGAGCAGAGTCAGCGGCACGCCGATGTTGTTATTGAAGCTTTTCGGCGAACAATGTACGCGAAACGTCCGGCTCAATACATGATACACGATTTGCTTGGTGGTGGTTTTTCCCGCCGAGCCTGTTACAGCAACTACCCTGAAACCCGCCTGCCTGCGGTACCAGCCGGCAAAAATTCCCAGCGCCTCGATAGTGTCACGAACTCTCAATACACTCTTATCGGCGAAATCCTTCGTTTCGATGTCCCTTTCTACCACGGCACAGGCGGCACCTTTTGCGAATGCATCGCGGAGATAATCATGGCCGTCGAAGTTTTCACCGGCAACGGCAAAAAAACAGTCGCCGGCCCGAACAGTTCGCGAGTCGGTGCTGACACCGGTACAAACCTGTGTTGCCGGTCCCGGTTCCACGAAAGAGGCTTTTATGATTTTTGCCAAATCTGTTATCGAAATTTTTTTCATCTTCTCTTCTACAATCCCGTTTATAAAAACTTCCGGTTAACACAGTATGCACCTATTTCGACAAAAAATCAAGCGAATATGCCGATTCTTCGCGCTGGAGAATACAAACTTTATTATGCGAACCAGGCATCAAATATGATAGTATTAATTAATAAGGTGTTTTTCGAAAGGCCGGCAGAAATTATACGAATACGACAAAAAACAATGTTGAAGTACGTGAAAAAGACTTTAAACGGCATCCTGCGAACTGGTGTAAAAATCACCGTTGCCGTCATTTTGCCTTTTACCCCTGTGACATCAGTTGCCGAGGACATCTTTCCTCTGCAACACGATTCGGAAGAAATTCATAGCGGGTATGTACCAGGTGAAATTATCGTCAAGTTCAAACCGGATATTCATCCCGAAACAAGAAACAAAATAATCGGTATGTACAACTGCACAGTCACCGGCAAATGCAGCTTCTCGGATTTACAGTTACTGAAAACCGCCGAACCCGAACAAACCGAAAAGATGCTCTCGATGTACCAAAGTCACGAAGAGGTCGAATACGCCGAGTTAAATCACTACTTCAGGCAATTCCTTATCCCGAACGATGAATTATATCCCATACAATGGAATTTTAAAAACGACACGTACGGTGGTGTTAATCTCGAAGCGGCCTGGGATATCCAGACGGGTGATCCCAACGTAATTATCGCCGTGCTGGACAGCGGCGCTGCATACGAAGATTTCGGGATATACCGGCTCGCCCCCGATCTGGCACAGACTCGATTCGTCCCCGGTTTCGATTTCGTCAATAACGACACTCATCCCAACGACGACAACGGTCACGGGACGCATGTCACCGGAACAATCGCCCAGTCAACCAATAACGGTATCGGTGTCGCAGGCGTGGCGTTCAACTGCTCCATCATGCCGGTCAAGGTAATTAACTCCGAGGGAATCGGAGAGACATTCGAAATTGCCAACGGCATATACTACGCAACAGACAACGGCGCGAACGTCATCAATATGAGCCTCGGTACCGATGTAAACACAAGAACCATCAGAGACGCCCTCCAATATGCCTACAACAACGGTGTGATAATAGTCTGCGCGATGGGCAACGATTTCGAACAGGGCAATCCGCTTTCCTATCCGGCTGCATATGACGATTACTGCATCGCCGTAGGCGCAACGCGTTTCAACAAGACCCGGGCAAGCTATTCCAATACCGGCGATCACATAGACATTGTCGCTCCGGGGGGTGATACCGGTCTCGATCAGAACGGGGACGGCAGACCCGACGGCATTCTCCAGCAGACGTTCGGGGAAGAACCGGACGATTTCGGCTATTACTTTGCCGATGGCACATCCACGGCCGCACCACACGTCAGCGGAGCGGCGGCACTGCTGATCTCGAACGGCGTCATCGACCCCGATATGATCCGCGAAGCTCTCGAGCAGACATCCGAAGACCTCGGCCCGCCGGGATGGGATACGGAATACGGCTGGGGGCTGCTCAATATCGAAGCGGCCCTGAAATACTTCGAGCCAACAACCGTAGTACCCGGTGACATCAACGGCGACATGATTGTGGACTTCGACGACATCGCCCTGTTAGCCGAACAGTGGCAGTACATCGCAATTACACCGCTGGCAACCGACATCAACGGCGACCATATTGTCAATTTCAAAGACTTCGCCCTGCTCGCGCAGAACTGGAAAAATCCCCCGCCGTAAGCTGTGAATATCATTCGGCCCGCCGCTATCAACCGCATTTTATTATGGAACGAATCGCCTGCTGGAGCTTCTCGGCCTTTTGAGAGCCTATGAGTAATTTTCTTCCGTCCTTGAAAACCAGTTGAACGCCTTTATTGCCGCTGACGTTATACGCCCTGCCCATTCCGGGCAAACCGCACCTGATACCCCAGCCGCCGTACTCCCGGATCGGTTTATATCGCCGGGCATAACATTCAGCGATCTGGTCCGCGGCAAATCTCTTGTAACGAATATGAAAGGGAAACAATCGTATATATAATCCGTCCGCGCGAACCTCCGTTTCCAGTTCCAAAAAGTAAAAAAGAATCGCGATAGCAATCGGCACGCCTATCCCGGCAACCACGGCAATTATATACTCCATCGTATCCGGCCGATAATAACCGGCGAATTCTTTTTTGAATGCCAGGGCACTCAGCAGCGCCGTGACAATCATGGAAATACAAACCAGCCACCGAAGCCATTCGGCGAACTTCTGTTCTTCTCTATAAATTAATACAGTATCCCTTTTCATCGCTAATCAATATTATATTATCCAAGGGCCCCCGCAGGTGTCAATTACTTAGCTATATTTGGGCATTATTTTACAGCTTCTTTTTTATCCCGGTCATCCCATGAAGCACGACACTGAGCGATCCAATCACAAAAATCCCAAAGACAATCATCATCGGCCCGAATGCTCAAAAAATCATGCAGCATCCCACAAAACCGGCCGGAGACCACCGGTATATCTCCCAAGACTGGTATTATAGGACGATGACATTAACTCGAATATCTTCGGGCCCGCTGCAAAGCCCGGCTCTGTTACAATCGGCACTAATATCCATATTACAGACCGGACAACCGGGCCGCTAAATCTTGATTTGGTTACATATAATGTTTTATTTGTTATCGAATATAGGGTGTGTTCACTACGAAAATGCTGAATTTAAAGAAATAAACAAGATATTATACCAACGGTCACAAAAAAATGCGCGCTCTAAAAATTTAACTTGCGCGATTTTAGGTAATATAGATAATGCACTATAATGTTATTTATTATCACAAGGAGTGCATTATGAAAGTAGAACTATATCA
>Ga0272441_10001184_pt1 | contig 55765 bp, 42 predicted proteins | sample SSMProp6N_FD_193582 | JGI IMG/M metagenome (GOLD analysis project Ga0272441, IMG submission 193582) | Marine sediment archaeal communities from Little Sippewissett salt marsh, Falmouth, MA, United States - SSM-Prop-6N | ecosystem: Environmental > Aquatic > Marine > Wetlands > Sediment ...
ATGTCTGTTTTCAGCAGGATGCCGTGTGTCATCTTATTTTGACCGCCCCTTTATATATATCCCTCTGTCCTGAACCACTCGATGGACCGTTCCAGCGATTCCTCAATCGGTGAAAACCGGAGGCCCAGCTCCCTGCGGGCCTTACTGTTGTCGAAGAAGAGGTGCTGCGAGACATACCGCAGTTCGGCAGGTGTCGACAGGGGCGTCCGGTGACTGACATGATCGGACCACCAGGCGAAACAACGGGTCAGGAGCCCGAGGACGGGAATGGGGACCTTCGGCAGCAGCGCCCCCTCCTTTCCGAGGATCCGGTAGACGAGCATCATGAATTCCTTCATGGTAACGTTCACGTTTCCGAGGATATAGAGCTCTCCGGTCTTCCCTCTCTTTGCAGCCTCGATATGTCCCCGGGCGACGTCGACGACATCGATGATGTTGATTCCTCCGTCGAAGTATGCACGGTTCAGGCCCGCCGCAATGTCCACGATCATCTGCCCCGTCGGCGTGGGCACCCTGTCGTTGATCCCAAAGGGGAAGCAGGGGTTGACCACCACGAGATCGAGACCGTTCTGTGCGAATCCCAGGGCCTCCTGCTGGGAGAGGTACTTGGTGAGGACGTAATGGTTTCCCAGCGTGTACTGGTTGAACGGCGTCTCTTCGGTACTCGGCACCGTTCCCGGCTCGATGCCTAAGGCGGCAATGGAACTGGTGTAAACGACCCGCTCCGTGTCCGACCGGAGGGCCGACCAGAGGATATTGCGCGATCCCTGGAGATTGACCTCGTAGATCCTGCTCCAGTCCTCCATCCAGATGGAAAAGATGGCGGCCAGGTGAAAGAGCGTATCGACTCCCTTCATGGCCCGGTTGACGGCGTCCCGATCGAGAAGGTCGCCCTCCATCAATTCGATATCGAGACCCTTGAGGGCCGTCCTGTTCTCACCGGGGCGGACCAATGCCCGCACGTCGACGTTTTCGTCAAGCAGTTCCCTGACTACGTGTGATCCGATGAATCCTGCCGCACCCGTGACCAGCGCTTTTCTCATGGCATGCCTCCTCCGTTGAGTCCTCTTTCAATAAAGGCGGATATATTCCGCTGTCATTGCATGGTGCCGTGAACAGGGGTCAGAGGCCCCGTTCTTTCAGGTCGGAGCGACCTATATCCATTTCAAAAAGCCCGCGCAGATCACGAGGAGCGCGGCATTGACCGCGAAGAGTGAGCCGATCACGGTGATCTGTATTTTCGGTTTCCAGTCGTATGAATACATGGAAACAACAAAGAATGGAATATAGACAGTGATGAAAACGGTAAAGGCCCCCCACCAGGGATAGACCCAGGCAAAGGCCGGCGTCTTCGCGAGAAAGATCTCGAAGACGGAGAAAAAGGCAGCATTGCCGAGGGCGATGAGGAGGCGATTGTTGATGCCGGCGATCTTCATCTTCGGGTCGGGAGGGAGAATCTTGCTGAAAATGAGTCCCGCCACGGAAAACATGAGACTCAGTTCCACACCGACGCCGATGAGCAGCAGAAAGGCCGTTCCCGTGGGTACCGTCCAGAGGGCGTGCCCCGTGAAATGCTGAATGAGTGCGTTGATGATTTCCGCGAGCCAGTGTACCATGTAGAGCGAAAGCCCCGCCGCAATCGATTTCCAGTTTCCCTTCGATAGCTCATTGAAATAGACGTAGACCACCAGTGCCAGAAGCGTGATGACGTACCATTGGAAGAGGTCGCCGTTTCGCAGAATGGAGAGTGCCGCCTGAGTTACTTCCGGGTTGTGCAGTTGATTCATAAAGCCCTCCTTGTGATGATTGAATTGAAGAGCGAACGCATTCCCCGCAACCTGTTGCGGGGAGCTTCAATTGCCGATTGCCCGGGTTTTTTACCCGGGCCCCGCTTGCAGCTTACAGGAGTATGTCGCCGCGCAGATAGAGGGCACATCTGCCCGATATCAGAACGCGGTCGTCCTGCTGTTCACAGAAGATTTCCCCTCCCCGTTGAGAGACCTGCAGTGCATGGAGTTTTGTCTTGTGCAGGTGTTTCGTCCAGTAGGGCGTGAGGGCGCAATGGGCCGAGCCGGTGACGGGGTCTTCGTTAACTCCGACGCCGGGGGCAAAAAAACGGGAGACAAAATCCACCTCCTTCCCCGGCGCCGTGACGATGACGCCGCGGCGGTCAAGGCGGCGCAGCACCTCAAAGTCAGGTGTGAGTGCCCGCACCTCATCCTCGTGATCGAAGAGGGCAAAATAATCCTGGGAACAGAATACCTGTCGCGGCCGTGCCCGCAGACCCGCTTCGAGGTTTTCGGGCGCATCGCATGGAACAGGTGGTTGAGAAGGAAAGTTCATGACGAAGAGATCGTCGCGGCGGCGTACGGTAAGCCTGCCGCTCATGCTGCTGAACACCGCTTCTTCCGTCGACGGATCGAGGATCGTCATGATGACAAAGCCCGATGCCAGCGTGGCGTGGCCGCAGAGTTCTATCTCGGTGGTCGGTGTAAACCACCGGAGGTCATAATGGTCTCCGCTCTGTACGAAGAACGCCGTTTCCGACAGGTTGTTTTCGGCGGCGATGCTCTGCATCAATGAATCGTCGAGCCATTGTTCAAGAGGGCAGACGGCTGCGGGATTTCCCGAAAAGACGTTGCCCGTGAAGGCATCGACCTGAAAGAGCGGTTGCGACATCACTTTTCCTCCTTGTTGTTGAAAGATCCCTGCGGCAGGGACTATTATCCTTTGCGGCGAAGCCGCAGCACATCGGTGACCCGTTTCGACGGGGGGAAGATCCCCTCCTGTGCGCGCCGCACATCTTCAATCGAATAAAATGCTCTCGGGTTGTATTTATGAATTTTCTCAAGAATTGCCTCAACGTCTTCGCGGTTCACGACGGTAAAGATTATCCTGACCGGACCCGCGGCCCCTTCCGCATCGACAGAGGTGACGCCGAAGCCCGACGCACGAAGCAGCTGTATCAGTTCATGGGAATCTTTCTGCAGGATAACCCTGAGGATTACCCTGCCCACGGCGAGCCGCTCCTCCATGAACATGCCTACGAAATTGCCCGTGGCAAAGCCCGCCGCGTAGGCCAGATAGTACAGGGGGTTGGTGAGATTCTGTATTATCTGGCTAATGGCGACAAGCCAGATCAGGATTTCAAAGAAACCGAAGAGGGGGGCCAGCAGTTTCATCCCCCTGGAAATGTAGATGATTCTTATCGTGCCGAGGGTGACGTCGACGATGCGGGCGATAAAGATAAGGAGGGGAATAATGACCCATTTGAATGTTGCCGAATCTATCCACGTCGAGAATATATCCATCATTCTTTTCCTTCACGATTCCTCGTCCGGCAGGGCGTCACCGGGCGGTATCGAGAAACCCTATTATTTCCGCAGCATCGTTCGTGGGGAGCCGACAGGTTCCACCACTACACAGATATGCCGTTGCCTTTTCCTTAATGCAAGCGATATCTTTTGTAAAGGGAGCGATTTCCGCCAGCCGGGACGATGCCTTGCCCCGGGGTTTGAAAAGGACCACCGCATTCGGAATGAACCGTGACCTGAGTGCCGCCAGCATCTCTTTCGTATCGACAGCGCCGGGTGTGCCCGTCACCACCACTTCAAAGGAAGGTCCCAGGGCCAGGTCGAGGGCCGTGAGAAAGTGTGTGAAGGCGGTGGGGGCTTTTTCTGCTTCTTTCGCGAACGTTCCGGCGAGTTTGAAAGCTTTTTCGAGATAGTCGTGTCTGCCCGTCATGAGGCTGAGCCGTGTCAGGTTATGAAAGGCGACGGAATTGCCCGAGGGGATGGCGCCGTCATAGGCATCTTTCATCCTGAAGAGCAGAGGTTCCCCGTCGGCGGCGGTAAAGAAAAAACCTCCATCCCCGTCATCCCAGAAATGATCTATCTGTTCTTCCTGAAGGGCGTGGGCCCGGGAGAGATACTCCGTCTCATAGGTCGTTTCATAAAGCTCGAGCAATCCCCATATGAGGAAGGCGTAGTCGTCCAGGTGTGCCCTGATGCCGGCATCGCCGTCGCGGTATCGGTGCAGGAGCCGCCCCGTTTCGTCGCGCAGCGTACCGAACAGAAAGGCGGAGGCCTTGACGGCGGATTGTTCGAACCGCGGCTCCCCGAAAACCCTGGCCGCCCGGGCGAAGGCGGCGATCATGAGACCGTTCCAGTCCGTCAGAATCTTGTCGTCCTTGTGGGGATGAACGCGAGTCTCTCGCTCGGCAAAGACCTTGCGACGCATCGATTCGGGAAGGGTACCGGAACCGTCTTCCTTCGTCGCCGTTCGGGTGGTCCTGACCTCAATCGGTGCCTTCATGTGCAGGATATTCCGTCCATTCTTCTTTCCCGTCGCCTCGTCCCTGAAATTTCCTTCTTCAAGGAGGTTGAATTCCCTTTCCAGAAAAGCGATCTCGTCTTTTGTCAGGACAGACGTCAGTTCTTCCATGCTCCAGAGGTAAAACTTTCCCTCGTCGCCTTCGATGTCGGCATCTTCGGCGGAATAGAAGCCCCCCTCCGGAGCGGTCATGTCGCGCATGACGTAGTGGAGGACCTCGCGGGCCGTCGCACCGTAGAACTCCTTTCCCGTCGCCTGAAAGGCCTCGGTGTAGGCAAGGGCGAGCATCGCCTGATCGTAGAGCATCTTTTCGAAGTGCGGTACCGTCCAGCTTTCGTCGGTAGCGTAGCGGTGGAATCCGAAGCCCACATGGTCGTATATGCCTCCCCTGCGCATGGAGAGGAGTGTCTGTTCCGCCATGGCAAGGGCCTCTGCCGTGCCGGTGCGTCGCCAGTATCGCAGCAGGAAGAGTATGTTATGCGGTGACGGGAATTTCGGCGCACTGCCGAATCCCCCGTGCCGCCCGTCAAAAAGGAGGCTCATCCGGTCGAAGGCCGCCGTGAGAATCTCCTCCCCGGGTTCATTGCCGGGAGTGGTGTCCCGGTGGCCATGCAGGAGATCGGCGATGCGGGCGGACGATGCATCGATGTCGCCGCGTTTCATTCGCCAGAGATGGGCGATGCGCGGTATCAGGTCCGTCATGCCCGGTCTGCCGAATCGCCGTTCCCTGGGGATGTAGGTGGTGGCGTAGAAGGGGTGCTTGTCGGGCGTCATGATGATCGTGAGGGGCCAGCCGCCGCTGCCCGTCATCATCTGGCAGACCGTCATGTAGATCTTGTCGATGTCGGGCCGCTCCTCCCGATCGACCTTGACGCAGACGAAGGCATCGTTCATCATCCGGGCCACACGGGAATCTTCGAAGGATTCATGGGCCATGACATGGCACCAGTGACAGGTGGAATACCCGATGGAGAGAAAGACCGGTTTGTCTTCTTTCCGTGCCTTTTCAAAGGCCTCGTCATTCCAGGGATACCAGTCGACGGGGTTGTCCGCATGCTGCCGCAGGTAGGGACTCTGCTCCCTGGCCAGTCTGTTCCCGGGATGGTCCATCGATTTTTCCTCCTTTCTCAGGATTGAAACAAATCGATGTATGCAAAGGTTTCGCCGTTGAAAAGGCCCCTGTCGGTCAGTTTGAGTGAGGGGACGACGGAGAGTGCCATGAAAGAGAGTGTCATGAAGGGCGCCCTCAGCATCGACCCCATCGATTTTGCCATCCGGTCCAGCCCTGTGTATGATTCCGCCACGGTACGGTAGTCTCTGTCCGACATGAGTCCCGCCACGGGCAGGGGGAGTAGCGCTTCGGCTTCTCCGGAGACGGCGGCGATGCCGCCCCCCGCGTCGACAAGCAGGTTGACGGCCCGGGCGATATCGTCATCGGTGACGCCCACTGCCACGATGTTATGGGAATCATGGGAGACCGTCGACGCGACGGCTCCCCTTTTCAGGCCGAAGTGCTTCACGAAGCCGACCGACGGCGGTGCCGCGTCGTACCGGTTGATTACCGCTATCTTGAGGATGTCCCGCCCGATGTCGGATACGACACACTCTTCATGCACCGTCGGTTCTTCGATTAACCGGCTGGTGATGATCTGACCGTCCGTGATGCCGATTACGTTCAACCGGTCGCCCCGGCAGGGCAGGGTGAAATCGGCGGGGGTTGTTTCTTGCGCGTTGAACCTGTTGACGATCGGCGGTGTCCGGTGGGGAAAGAGTGCCATGCCGTTCCGCGCCACCACTTTTCCTTCGATATGGGTTTCCAGGACGGTAAAGTCGGAGAGATTGTCCACCACCAGGAAATCGGCGCTGTCCCCCGGGCGGAGCAACCCCACATCGAGGCCGTAATGATGCACGGGATTGACGGCGGCCATTCTGAGGACCTTCAGGGGGTCGATTCCGTATCGGCAGGCGCGCTTCACCATGTCGTTGATATGTCCCTTCAGGAGGTCGTCAGGATGCTTGTCGTCGCTGCAGAACATGCAGTCGGCGAAACACTCCTCAAGGATGGGGAGACATTCGGAAAATATGCCTGCCGCCGATCCCTCACGGATTTGTACCGTGATGCCGTTCCTTATATCCTCGCGTACTTCATCGGGTGAGAGACACTCATGATTCGTCGATATCCCCGCTGCCGCGTATGCGGCAAGTTCCCTCCCGCACAGTCCCGGCGCATGCCCGTCCGCCGGTTTTCCGCGCTGCAGGGCGGCGTGAATTTTTCGGGTTACCTCCGGATCTCTGTTGATCACACCGGGATAGTTCATTACTTCTCCCAGGTAGCGGATCTCCGGCATTTCAAGAAGCGTTTTTACATCGGCACCGTCGAGGACCGCCCCCGACGTTTCAAAGGGTGATGCCGGCACACATGACGGTGCGCTGAAATAAAACTTCATCGGCACGGTTTCGCCGTTCTCGATCATGTAGCGAAGTCCCTCCATGCCGAGCACGTTGGCAATTTCATGGGGGTCCGACACGGTGGCCACGGTTCCGTGTATAACGGCAGCGCGGGCAAACTCCGAGGGGGGCAGCATGGAGCTTTCGATGTGGACGTGGGAATCGATAAATCCCGGAATAATGAAGCGGTCGGAATATCCGTCCATCCGCTTCCGGTCGACGATCGTTCCCTTTTCCACGATGAGCGTGCCGGAGAACATCTCCTCTTCCGTGACGTCGACGATGATTCCCGAAATCTCCTGATGATTCACTTGCTGAGGCTCCTTTCAGTGAAAATATCTTTTCCGGATGGTGCCGTGCCCGCCGGTTTGACCGGTTTACGGATCAGCGGGGCGTTTTCCTGATTTCAGCGCGCTGTTTTTCCGTAAGGAGGCACCCGCTGATGCACTCCCGGTCGCAATGACCGTCGCAGGGTTCCGTGTGTATGGTGACGTGGGACCCGTTGAAATGTTCTTCGATGATGTCGGTTACCCTGTGGGCGAGATTGTGGGATTCTTCGACAGTCATTGTGGGGTCGACCTTGATGTGGAATTCGATGAACCGGTTGCTTCCCGCTTTTCTCGTGCGCAGTTTGTGAAATCCATGGATGTCGGGATACATATCGGCGATAAGTCCTTTGATAATTCTTTCCTCCTCCGAGGGCAAGGGGGCATCCATTAAATCACGGGCCGAGTGGATCGTCAGGCGGTAGGCCGCACGGATAATCAGGAGGGCGACGACGAATGCCGCCGCGGGGTCGATCCAGTGCAAACCGGCGGCGGGGACAAAAAGTCCTCCCGCCCAGATAATCAGCAGTGACCCCATGACCCCCGCCGACGTATAGACATCCGTTCTCAGATGCCAGGCATCGGCCTGGAGGGCGATTGAATCGGTTTCGCGGCCTACTTTAAAGAGGTAATGGGAGACGATCAGATTCACCGCCGATGAAATGAGCATGATTGCGATACCCCATCCTATCATCTCGATTGGTTGCGGATGACGAAACTTGTCCACGGCTTCATAAATGATCCACCCCGCCGCGATAAATATGAGCAATGCTTCAATGGTGCCGGAGATGTTTTCAACTTTGCCGTGTCCGAAAGGATGGTCCTCGTCAGCCGGCTTACTTGCGGTCCTGACGGAAAAAAGGGCGATCAGCGCCGCCAAAAGATCGATGCCGGAATGAATGGCTTCCGATATGATGGAGACGGCCCCCGTCATGATGCCGACCATCAGCTTAAAGATGACAAGAGTACTGTTCGATACCACCGAAAGGGATGCGACGGCTATTTTACGTTTCTGAGGGTTCATGATGTGTATCTTTGGAATTTTTAGGATTTTCTACCATTTCAGGTATTTTTTTCCCAGTTTTTTATGATCCGGATGAGGAGGGGCTGAAGGGGTTGTCCCCGCAGGGAGGCGGATAAGTGCAGGGACGGCCTTCCGTCAGGAGGCGCGGCTCCATGAGCACTCTTGTGGTTGCGTCGTGAGTTTTGGAAGAAGGAGAGGCGGGATCGTTTCAGTCCCGTCTCTCCTTACCGAAGATGTTATGACATCGGTCCGAGCGGGAGTACGGTTTTGCCGTACACTTCATTCCAGACCTGGGCCATTGCCGCATAGATTGCTGAAAATCCACAGATAATGCCTTCATATCCGGCCAGGTGTTTGATGGCCGTGCTTCCTGACGCATCACCCCAGGCGAGCAGGAAAAAGAGAATCGCCAGGGAAAGAAAGACAAACTGCAGTGCCCGGTTCAATCTCAGCGTAGCGATGAACATGAAGAACGTAAAGAGCCCCCACATGAAAAGATAGACGGCCATGGCACCGCTGGTCGCGCCGTCCCACCATCCGTACTTCGGGATAAACAGTAAAAAGACAAGGGTCAACCAGAAAAGACCGTATGACGTAAAAGCTGTTGTTCCGAAAGTATTGTTCTTTTTCCATTCCATGATACCGGCGATCACCTGTGCGAGCCCACCGTAAAAGATGCCCATGGCCAGTATCATCGAATCGAGTGAGGTGAAGCCGGCGTTATGAATGTTGAGCAGTACCGTCGTCATTCCGAATCCCATTAAACCGAGGGGTGCCGGATTGGCAGTTGAATCCTGAATCGTGACAAGTTCCTTTCCCATTCTACTTCCTCCTTTTCTCCTTTTTTTTATCGGGTGAAACGGTGATGAATCACCCGGTCATTGCCTTCCGCGTGCGATCAGATCGCCTCGATTGTTGACGTGGGTTTTTTGGTCACGTTATAGGTGACGCTGACCACTCCCTGGACCTCCGCCGTTATTATGTCGGCCAGGTGTTCGAGTGTTTCATGGGGCAGTCTCGTCGGGGTCGCCGTTTTTGCGTCTTCACTTTCCCAGCACCGTATCTCGATCTGAAGACCGAAATCCCGCTTGCCGTCCCTGATTCCCGTTACCCTGTCTTCGTGAAGGATTGCCAGGTATTGAAAGGCACCGCTGTCTTCCAATGCATCTTCGACGATCTTCGTTGCCTGTTTTACCGTGGCAATTCTTTCGGGCGTTACTTCACCTATTACGCGGGCCGCCAGGGCCGGTCCGGGGAAGGGGGGCCTCTGATAAATCTCTCCGGGAAGCCCCGACTCTTTTCCCACTTTCCGTATGGCCACTTTCCGCAGTTGAATCAGCGGTTCCAGGACCTTGTATCCGTATCGTTCCTCCGGGTCGATGCCCAGCTGTTCCAGGATGTTGTGCTGTCGTTTGATACCCGCCACCGTTTCTTCTACATCGGTGTAATTGGTTCCCTGGAGGAGGTACTTCGCGCCGCTCTCTTTTACGAGTTTACCGAAGACGTCTTTGTAGAAGGTCTGCGTGATTGCTTCTCTCTTTTCTTCCGGGTCCGTTTTTCCCTTGAGTGCTCCAAAGAACTGGTCCTGCGCATCGATGATCTCAACAATGATTCCGAGATCTTTGAACCAATCGACAATTTGCTGAGGTTCGCCCTGGCGCATCAGTCCCGTATCGATAAAATAGGATTTCAGCCGTGTTCCCAGTGCCTTGTGCCCGAGCATGGTGACGACTGCCGAGTCGACACCGCCCGACAATGCGTTGATGGCAACGCCCTCGCCGACAATTGATGAGATTTCTTCGGCTTTTTCATTGATGAAATTTTCCGCATTGAATCCATTCAACGGGATTTCCTGGATGTTCATTATCAGGGTACTCCTTTTTGATGTGATGATTGTGAGAATCGCTTCTCGTTGATTTTACATCCTGTGAGTACAGGAACGTCAAATTAACCACGCATGTTGCCCTGTACGGCAAAATTGTGCAACATATTTTTTGTAAAAAAACAAACTCTTTTTATGGGCCAAAGAATGGTGAATCCTGACAGGATGTTATGGGGGAAAAGAAAAGCCGGGGCCTGCCGGCCCCGGCTCCTGTTTCTGGTGTATCATCTGCCTGCAATCAATACCGAAAGATTGCCGCAAGCGACGTCGTAACGGGCATCTCAGTTGGATTGATGGAATAGACCGTTCCGCCGTTGAGATGAGTCTGGATGGCGGCAAGGTCGAGCAGATCCTCATAGCCCGGTCTTTCAAACTCACTCAGGTAGACTTTGCTGGTGGCCGGATCGAAGGTTCCCCACTGCTGCTTGTCCACCGTGATAAACAGAACGCCTGAACGACCGTGACAAGCTGCCGCGACAATTTCCTGCAGATCATCCGACGCAAGGCCGGTGCCGGCATTTTGCTTGTAGAGGGCGATTGCGTCCATTCTTTTCTTTTCGAGGAGTGAGTTTATAATGGGCCTTGCCTGTTCAAGCAGTTCATCTCCGCTCAGGTCCTCGGGATTCCCCGCAATTGCCGTGTCGGCGAGATAGGGATAGGTGTTTGCCTCCTTGTAGAGGGGGTAGAGATAATCGACGCCCGCGAAAATGAGAGGGACCTTTTTGTCGCGAAGAATATCTTTGAGTCCCCGGTCGACAATCTTGAAATACTGGAGGATGTTGGCCTTCGTGTCTTCCGATCCGGTATGGAGTTGAAGTCGTTTCTGATAGGTGTCGAGATTCAGGGCTTCGTCTATGTTCTGCGGGACGCCCTCAAGTTCCCTGTCTGTGACCGTGTATTGGGTGCATTCGAACAATCTCACGCTGTTCTGACTTATGGCAAGGATATACAGATCAATCATGTTTCCCAGGATCGGAATCAGTGGTTTAAGATGGAAACGATCACTGACGACGACCAATTCTTCAAATCGCTGTGGGATACGGTAATATTCAAATATGTTAGGGGAAATGAACATGGCGAGTCCGTTCTTCTGATTTTTCCAGAACGGGACGTCTCCCAGTAGTTCCTGTGCCGGCGACATCAGATCCCTTATTTCTGACGGCCGTAAATCCCTCGTCATGAGGTACTCTTCAGCTTTACGCAGGAGATTTTTATATCGGATCTGGTTTTGTTGTGTTTCCGTTCCTTTCTGAATTGTGGGCATGTACATGGAAACACAAATTCCCACCTGTTCCTGTACCAGGGATCTGAGCATATCTCCCGTCATCATATCCATACGGTCAAACCTCCTTCCTTGTTGCAAAAAATCGGAAAAAAGGGCTCTTGTGAAAGAGCTGTACGTTAACTTGATGTTCAGTATATATAATTAGATAGCTGTCTTCAAGGTAAAAGAAATATTTTTAAAATGCCATTGATGTCAAATAGTTGGCAATGAAAGTGCCGGGTGCGGCGGGGCGTGGCATCCTGATTCTTACCTCCTGATGTTTCCGTCGATTGCATCTCCTGCCTCGCGCACTTCTTTGAGCGGTGCGGGTGGTCTGTATCGGGGAAGCACAAGGGGCAGGAAAGGAGAAGGGATGGTTGTGCCGCTTCGTCCGTGATTTCCTTTTATTGCTCCGTGACAGCGGTTTCGCCTTTGCCGGCGAGAACATAATCCGTCAGGACAACCAGATTCATTATCAGAAGAAGTATGAAGATGCCCGGTGCGATCCATCCTCCCGGGGTCATCCGTGCGAGCGCTTCCATTACGGTAAGGACGCTGCACCAGAGGAGCGCCGCCGTTGCCGTGATCCACATCAGCCAGGCGGGGATGGACACCAGGGGTGGGGCAGGAGACCCTGACCGCTGCCGGAAATAGCGTGTTGCCGTGAAGAGCACGAAAACGGCAATGCACAGACTTGCCGCGCCGAAGGCGGACCACAGTATCTCCATCCGTCCCCACAGGGCGAAAGAGATTCCGAGCGTTGCGGGAATGAGTGAGGTAGTGAATCGATTCGAAAGGATGTGCCCTGTCCGCGATGACGCCTTCCTGCGGGCTTGTGTCACTTCTTCGATACAATATCGGCCGATACGGTTTGCCGTATCCATTGTGGTCATGGCAAGAGACGCAACCCAGAGCCCCGCGATCAGCTTGACAAAGGCCGAGGGAATGAATCCGAGCAGGGAGGATGCTACCATGCGGGTATAGGATTCGATGAACAGGCCAAGACCCGCACTGTTCATTCCTTCGAGGGTGAATGCACAGGAGAGTCCCCCCTCTCCGCTGCTCAGTGAAAGAGCGGCACCGGCGATATCACCGGCATTCTTAATGATATGGTGTCCGAATCCTCCAATTGAGACCACGACGATCGTCGCAAGGAATCCCTCGACCAGCATGCCGCCGTATCCGACCAGCAGCCCCTCGCTTTCTTTCGAGAGCTGTTTCGATGATATCCCCGCACTCACCAGTGAATGAAATCCCGAGAGCGCTCCGCTTGTGATGATGACGGGCAAAAGGGGCCACAGCGGTGTGGGCTTTCCATGAACCAGCGGTGGTGAGAATTGGGTGAACGCGGGAATGGTCATGTCTGTGAAGGATGTCGCCGCGGCCAGAAACCCGACCAGCAGACCGGCGCAGAGCAGGAAGGAGTTCAGGTAGTCACGGGGTTGGAGAATGGTGTGTACGGGAAGTGCCGACACAACGATCAGGTAGAAAAAGAAGACCACCAGCCATGTGTGACAGGAGGCACTGACCGGGAAAAGGATACCGAGCCAGATACTTCCCAGCAGCATCAGGATGCCGAGCAGTGTGGCCAGGAACAGATTCATTCTCTTGATCCGGTAGAGAAAGACCCCCAGAAAGACGGCCGACAGGGTGGTCCATATAAAGGTCGACGCAATTGCCGGATTGTGGTGAAATGTCCTGCCCAGAAAGGCGGAGAGTGCCCCGATGAGAATGACGACCAGGCAAAAGGCTGCTGCATACGCGCATCGCCCCGTCCTTTTCCCCAGAATGTCCGATGCCACATACTGGATCGATTTTCCATCATATCGAAGGGACACCATAAGCGCGAGATAATCGTGGACCGCCCCGATGCATGCGTTGCCGAGCCAGACCCAGGCAAGGGCGGGAATCCAGCCCCAGCAGAGGGCCAGCGCGGGGCCCACGATGGGTGCAATTCCCACGATGGAAGCGAAATGGTGACCGAAAAGCACCTGCTTCCGGGTGGGGACATAATCGAATCCGTCATAGAGGCGTTGAGCCGGCGTGCGTCCTGCCGTCGAGACTCCGCCCACCTTTTTTTCAAGGATAAGTCCGTAACAGAAGTAAAAAACAGCATACAATACAAGACCGGTTATGATGACGAGTGCAGTAATGTCCTCTCTCCTTTCAGATTCGCTTCTCCGAGGTACGGCGTATGACGCGAGTCATGTCTCGCGTGAGAAGCGCCGTTGCCCGATAATGTCCCCTGTGTTTGTATCACGACATTCGTAAAACCCTTGATGATGAGACAAATAAAAACCCCTGCTCCTCAGGAGGCGCAAAGGGGGAATGGCACTTTTATGTCATCGTTCCCGAAGTTATTCCCTGCAACGGCGACGATGGCACGGACGGTATCAGTTGTGACGCCACTTCTTGAACCAGGAAAGATCGATATCATCCTTGCGGACCCACATCTGGACCCAGCCGCCGGCATGTATGTCAAGCCGCATGTTGGATATGGCGACCACGCCGAGTGACTTTGAGGGACTGAGCTTTTCCGAAGGTTTTCCCACCGTGCCGGTACAGTGAATATCGTCACAGGGACAGGTTTCGTAGGGTCTGACCGACGGCGTCTGCCCGAGCATGATTTCCGCTTCCCAGCTTTTGAGCGTTCCGCTTGCCAGTTCGGGGAAATAAATCTTGATAAAAGGGTTCCCATGGCTGTCCCTGTATACCCCTCCGTCCTGGATGGGGAGGATCACGTCGGTATCACCGTCCGCCCAGATTTCTTCCGCGTGCAGGTCAACGGCGACACATCCGTATTCCGTCTTCGGTCCTGAAAGCCGATCGCCGCGACAGGCGAGCCCGTCCCAGTCACACCACCCATAGGATCTGTCAAGGTTGTCGATGAAAAAGGGCGACACGGGGGGCCACAATACCAGTCGCTCCCGCATGTCGGCTTCTACGGGAATGATCTCATCATCGTAGGGGCAGATATCGATATCAAACCACGGCTTCTGTAAAAAACTGCAGCGGCATTTGTTCCAGCATATCTCAAACCACGGTGCCGGTGCCGGTGACCAGCTTATGATGACATCCCTGCCGAGAGGCTTCATTTTGGCATAGGAACACCCGGGAATGACAATTGACAAAAGAAAGACAATAGTCACTACAGAGGATATGATGGATGTTGTTATGACCTTCTTTTCCTGCATGATTTCACAATTCCGCTTTCGCAGGTGGCGTATTTTTCATATACGTTCCGCCGCGCACAGAAACATCTGCTGAAACCACGTTCCATCGTGCAGTGGCACTTTCTTCACATGAGTAATTCTCTACTCTCCTGAAATAGGAAAGTCAAACCTTTTTTCCGCTGATTTCATGTAAACAAAGGACCTGGCAGCAGTTTGCCCGTATGTGTCTTGAAAAATATTTTTGAGAGGCATTGGTTAGAAACACCTTTGTGCGCTTTTGCAGAAACTCCCCTATCAGACAAAAGGGTATTCGGAAGAATGCGGAAAAACGGCAAACGATTTTCTTGCCGGATACATGACGCTGATTTTCACTGATGAGGGGAAATCCAGGTGAATTAAAGAATTCTCGTCTTGTGAGGAAGCAACAATCACGCTTTTACCTATAACGCGTTGGGATTGACCCATCACTCAAAATCTGTATTTCCGTTTGTGAACTTTGAATTGAACAGTGAGTCCATTACCAACTGTGTGCGGCGGGGTGAGCGAACGAATATGCAATACTATTTTCCTTAACAATCGGAGATTCCCCGCAACTTGTTGCGGGAAACTTCAATTGTCACTTTTCTTGGCAGAAAAATAACAAAAATCCCGATTTTGTCTTGCCGGTTACCTGTACAAATTATCGATTGCCATTACAAATCGCCATAAAGGTTTTTACCGTCAAAATAATTTACAGTTTTAGGATTTTTCAATATGCCGAATAATAACAGTTACATTTAGGCATTTTGGAGGAAAATTATTTTTTCAGTGTCAGAATTCTTTACAAAAAAAGTCCCTTAATCCCACGACGGTAATTAAGCAAATTCAATAATACCAGAATGTTAATAGATGCGGCATGGATCTTGCTGATTTTTTCATAAAGAGTGAACGATGTAGATGATGTTCATGTGTTCTATTTCCCTATTATATAGATTATTTTTTGTTTACGTTCATCGCGAATCACCATACGACATTTAAACCTCAATTCCTGCAGTTATTTTCATTGTGAAGATAAGAAATTGCAGTTCTCTTTATTGAGAGGACGATAGAATTCCAGAGGTTTCGCACAAGTATTGAGCGCTGACAGTACAGTGTGGGAGCCTGAACATTGGTTATATTGGAGTAGATAGGGCTTCCTGTGAAGGAAGCAAAAAGGAGGTGATAAAATGAGGAGATTATTAGTGGTTTTATGTGCAGCCTGTATATTTTTAGGTATGGCCGGTTTTGCAAGCGCTGCGTCTGTCTATGTATACGATGGCGGCTTGGGTACCTGGCATGATGCTGACAAAACAAGTTACAGTTCAACAGCCGACCCTGACGGGTGGATGTGTTGGGCTGCAGCAGCATCAAATGCCCTTGCGTGGGCCGGGTGGTATGGTCTTGAATCTGATGGTGTTACCCCTATTTCCAGCGAAGACGCTATTTTCGCACATTTCGTGAACAGCTGGCCGAATAGCACTGGAAATGTGATGTACGGGTACGACTGGTGGTTTGAGAACATCGATAACGATCCTAACGATAATCCTACCGGGGATGCCGGTTTTTATGATGATTACGATTTGACACCGCCACCTTTTCCGGGCGTCTATGGTGGCTCCTGGGGTACGAATCACCCGGAGGAAAGTTGGATTGCTGGATACATCGCCGATGACCGTGCCATCGAAATACAAATCGAGTTAAGTGCTTTTGGTGGTTTTAGCCATTCATTAACTGTATGGGGAATGGATGAAGATGCTAATGAATTGTATTTCACGGATTCAGACGATGGCGCCAACCAACTCAGGACTCTCGATTATTATTGGGACGGCAGTTATCTTTGGCTGGATGATTATACGAATTCCTATTTAACAACACCGACAGACGGTAAAATCATTCAGCTTGTAAGACTTAACAGAAACACAGATGACCTTACCCCGAGCCTCATTAATGGTCCCATTAACGGTGTTCCCGAACCTGCGACTATAATTCTTCTGGGTATTGGCCTTCTTGGTCTTGGCGGTTTTCGGCGTAAAGAGTAGCATATATGTGTTACAGATTTGAGGGTTGAAAATCCCCTGACAACAAATCCCCCGGTTGATTCCGGGGGATTTTTTTATTGTTTCTATCGGTGGTGAACGTGCGGCATATGGCTTCAGGATTAAGGTGTCACGTCTTGCCGGGCTGTTGCCCTGATTGTTCTTTCAATAGGGGTACAAACCGGGTGCAGGTCTTCATTCTTGATCAGTACTGTTGAAATTGGTCCAAACAGGCGCTTGCAGTTGACGCAAAAGGCCGCGCGGCTGAGGCACGATGTTATTGATGATTGCCAAAAGAAAGATGGTATTCTTAGCTCAATTTAAAACCTGAGTAGTACAGGAAGAAGTAATGTCCTCAATACCTGAAATCTTACCTCTCCCCATGGTCGGATTTTATATATGAGTAATCGACAGGGATAGCGGTCCCCCCCTTTTTCCTTCGCATTGTTGCGCACATCATCAAAGGGTGAGTAAAAGTTGTCGACCCTGTTGCTCCGACAAGAATTTGAGCCCGGCGTTACCTGAAAACCCGGATTTCATGTCAAACACGAAATGACAGAAAAGGACAAAATCGGATTCAGACGAGAGTGCATCCTATTTGTTCGCAGGTATGAAATTCATGGATCTCCCGGGATGAAGGGACGGAACGAGGGTAACGCAGGCCATACATACAAAAAAGGGTTACAGGCGTTGGCCCGTAACCCTTGCTTTATTTTCTGGAGCCGATGAGCGGACTCGAACCGCTGACCTACTGATTACGAATCAGTTGCTCTACCAGCTGAGCTACATCGGCCTGTTTGGGTGGATTTATATGAACATAAAACGATTGTCAAGATTTAAGATGCGAAAAATCCTTTGCCTTGACTTTCCCCGGTGCTTTGCATAAGATTTCGACATTTCCTGTCCGGGTGAATTCTATGAAAAATCCAGTAAAACAGATGTTTTCCGTGTCGCCGCTCAAAATCAGTATTCTGGTCATCATCATCTCGCTGACCTGCTTTTTCATGAATGTGACCTTTTTCAATTTCCTGGAGTTGAAGAGTCTCGATCTCCGGTTTATGTCGCGGGGGATCAGGGCCCCCGGCGGGGAAACCCTCATTGCGGTAATTGACGAGAAGAGTCTGAGCGAACTTGGCCAATGGCCCTGGCCGCGCACCACCATCGCCCGTCTGATCGATGTGCTGAAGGAATACGATGCCAAGGTCGTGGGATTCGATGTCGTTTTCGCCGAGTTCGAGGAAACATCCTCGCTCAAGGAGATCGAGAACCTCTCCCGGGAGGTGAGCCGGATGGGCATGGAGGATGAACAATTAACCCGCCTCTTCTCGCAGAGGAAGGAGGCGGCCGATACGGATGCCTCCCTCGCCCGGTCCATCGAGGAGGCGGGAAACGTCGCGTTGGGCTATTTCTTTCATACGTCCCTGAGCGGCGTGGAACACCTGAATGCAGAGGATATCGGCAAGAGCGAAGCCCTGATTGCCGATTCAAAATACAAGATCGTGCAGCTGCGGGGAGCGCCGTCGGATGTTCCGATCGTCCGGGCCTATGCCGCCGCGCCGAATATCAAACCCCTCTCGGAGGCCGCGAAAAACAGCGGGTACTTCAACTTTGTGCCCGACATGGACGGGACCAACCGGTGGTGTCCGCTGGCGATTCAGTTCCAGGACAGCTACTATCCGCCTCTTTCACTGGCCGTGCTCCAGCACTACCTCGACTGGCCCATGCTTGCACTCAAGATTGCCGACTTCGGCGTGGAGAACGTGCAGATCGGCAACGTGACGGTTCCCACGAACGAGGCGGGGAAGATGCTCATCAATTACCTGGGCCCCGCAAAGACCTTTCCCCACTACTCCATTAGCGATATTGTGAACGGGCGGCTCGATCCCGCCCTTTTCAAGGACCGGATCGTGCTTGTCGGCGCCACCGCCACGGGGATCTTCGACCTGCGGGTGACACCCTTCAGCCCCGTCTATCCCGGTATTGAAATGCACGCGACGGTCATCGACAATATTCTTCACGGGAATTTCATCCAGCGCCCCGGCTGGATCGCCCTCATCGATATCTTTGCCGTCATCATCCTCGGATTGCTGGGCGGAATCGTCCTCTCACGGATGCGGGCCCTCTGGGGACTCATTGCCTGTCTTTCCCTGGTGGCGGTCTATCTGCTCTTCAATCGCTACGTCTTCAATGCCTGCAATCTGTGGCTCAACATGATCTACCCCGTCTTTACCATTTTGACGGTTTACATGGGTATTACCCTCTACAAATATGTGACCGAGGAGAAGGAAAAGAAAAAGATCCGGGGCGCCTTTCAGTATTACCTCACCGCATCGGTCATCAACGAGATGCTGAAGGACCCCACGAAGTTGAAACTGGGCGGCGACAAGAAGGATCTTACGGTCCTCTTTTCCGATATCAGGGGGTTTACCTCCATTTCGGAAAGATTGACACCCGAGGAACTGGTCCACCTGCTGAATGAATACCTGACGGCCATGACCGATATCGTCTTTCATTATGAGGGGCTGCTCGACAAGTACATGGGCGACGCCATTATGGCCGTCTTCGGCGCACCCCTGGATCAGCCCGATCATCCACTCAGGGCCTGCTATACGGCCCTCGACATGATGGAGGAGTTGAAGACGCTGCAGAAGAAGTGGGAAGAGGAGGGACGGCCGGTCCTTGATATAGGGATCGGCATCAACAGCGGTGATATGGTCGTCGGCAACATGGGTTCGGAAATGCGTTTCGACTATACCGTCATGGGCGACAGCGTGAACCTCGGTTCCCGGCTCGAGGGGATCAACAAGGAATACGGTACCAACATCGTGATCAGCCAGTACACCTATGAAAAGGTGAACGGGAAACTCTTCTGCCGTGAACTCGATTCGGTGCGGGTAAAGGGGAAGGCGCTGCCCGTCAAGATCTACGAACTCATGGGAAAGGGTGATGACGCCGCACAGTGGCGGCCCTTCGTGGAAAAATTCGAGCAAGGATTGTCCTTTTATAAAGAGGGCCGGTGGGACGAGGCCATCACCTCTTTCAATGATGTCCTGTCCCTTCGCCCCGGTGACGGCGCATCCCTGCTCTATATTCAACGCTGCGAGGCCCTCAGGGAAGATCCCCCCGAAGGGGCGTGGGACGGCGTCTTTACAATGACACGAAAATGAGTAAGACCACGGTATAAGAGGATGAACGACGAGAGAAGATGAGTGTGAGCGTGGAGCATCAGAACCGGGAACCGGAAATCCTGAAGGAACGACAGCAGTATAGAAGCTGGGTTGAAATCGATCTCGACAACTTCAGGCATAACTGGGATGAGATAAAACGGCTGGTCGGCCCCGGCGTTGAAGTCATGCAGGTGGTAAAGGCCGATGCCTACGGTCACGGCGCGATTGAGATATCAAAGTCCGCCCTGAAGAACGGCGCATCCTGTCTCGGCGTGGCGAATGCCGATGAGGGCGTTCAGCTGCGGATAAGCGGGATCAACGCGCCGATTGTCATCCTGAGTCCCTCCACTCCGTCGGAAATCAAAGAAATCATCAAGTACCGGCTCACCCCCTCCGTGTCGGATACCTCCTTCGCCCGTGCCCTCGACGCAGCGGTAAAAACGTCGAAGGTGCCCGTTCCCGTACATATCGAGATTGATACGGGCATGGGGAGGGGCGGTACCATGCATGATGAGGCCCATCTTCTGGTTGAGACGGTAAAGGGCCTGACCAATCTCGAGGTGCGGGGTGTCTTTTCCCACCTTTCGTCCAGCGAGGTCACAGACGAAACATACAACGAGCTGCAGTGGAAACGGTTTCGGGACGTCGTGGAAACGCTCCAACTGCGCGATGCCGCCGTCCCGCTCTATCATATTGCCAACAGCGGCGGCATCATGAACTTTCCCCGGTTCCACCTGGATATGGTGCGGCCCGGTATCATGACCTACGGCATCTATCCCGGACCGCAGACGGCCGCGAGAGCGGAACTCCGTCCCGTAATGACCTTCAAAACGACGGTGGTCCTCCTGAAGGATTTCCCCGCCGGGTACGGTATCGGTTATTCACGCTCCTACGTGACGGAGCGTCCCACGCGTGTTGCGACGATACCCGTCGGGTACGGCGACGGCTATGGATTCATTCTTTCGAACCAGGGGGAGGCCCTGATCCGGGGAAGGCGGGCCCCCATTATCGGGCGGGTCTCCATGGACATGTGCACTGTCGATGTGACCGGCATCGAAGAATGCAAGGTAGGCGACGAGGTCGTTCTCATGGGAACGCAGGGTGCTGAATATATTTCGGCGAACGAGATTGCGGAGAAGGCGGGTACCATCAGCTATGAGGTCCTCTGCGTCCTTGGAAAGCGTGCGCCCCGGGTCTTCATCAACAAGGGAGCGTCCGCCGCGGTGGAGCCGCGCCTGCGGCGGGTCTTCATTCCCGATGAGGAGAAGTCGATCGCCCGGATTGACAGCATTATCCGCAGCTGTTTCCAATCGCGGGCGGAAAGCGCCGACCTGGGCGACGCGATTTACTACGAGATGTTCGAGACCCTTTTCGGGAAGGAGAACCGGCAGCTGGAACTGCGGACAGGCTTCAGGTACGACATCTCCGTGAGCGAGTTTTCCCCGGAGGAAGTGCGCCACAATGGGATGGTGCGTGATTATTTCAAGGTGACGACCCATATCGAGTATCGGAAAAATCTCAGGAACTCCGTCTTCATGATAGGCTGTGCACTCACGAATCAGCAGCTGTCGGCCCTCTTCGAAGAGGAGAGGTGTGAATACCGGTGGCTCCTCAATGGCATGAGTACCCTCGTCGGTGAGAACGATTTCAGGGTGGAAGGCGTCAGGGTCGACGGGATGGCGATTCCCATCATCGAAATGACGAATACCACGCGGGGATACGAAGTCTGGTGCGGCGGTGACCTCCTCCGGGAAAAGCTGAACCGGGAGGCGAAGATTGAAATCGAGATTGTAACGAAGAAATACAGGAGCAGCAATACCTTTGCCGTCTATCTTGCCTATCCGACCAGGGGAATGGAAATATCCTTCAATTATGAAAATACGCAGCTGAAGAATGTGCGGGAAGTCAGCTTCTTTGCGGGGAAAAACCCCTATCCGGAAGTCCGTTCTGAAAAGGGACGATCATTGACGCTGAAAATCAATGACCAGGACTGGGTGTTTCCCAACAGCGGCGTTACCTTCATATGGAGCCTCTGAAAATTGCTCCAGGATATCATCTCCCGCCGCGTGCTGCCCTCTCACGCAGACCCGGCAATGCCGCAGGAGTATCGTAAAAAACATGACGCATACGGTCGCGCGGGAAGCAGATGTCCGGTGCGCGGTACTATTTTCGGAAGCCGATCGGTAATCGTTTCGCGTCGAGTACCGAACCGGGTCCCGGAACGACCGCTCGACACGGGACGGTTCATTATTTTCGAGTTTCGAGTTACATGATTATCCAATCTTTGGTATAAAGACCTATCTGTAAACGGGAAATCGGTAAGTGATTAATCACGTTTACGATAAGGAGTCATGATGATATGCAGCAGTTACGGGTCGGTGTGATGCTGAGAGGCATGTCTTCCGAAAAGGAGATTGCTCTCGAGAGAGAAACAGAATATACCATAAACCGGATCGCAGGAAGTATGTACGCCTCGTAATTTTTATGGACTCTCGCGGCCGGTTGTGGGAAATCCCATTAAAGATGCTGATGCATAATGCCACTCAGGATATTGAAATGAATCGTGAAGAGAAGGCTGTCCGGATTCCCTATAAGGCGTTAAGGCATCCTGTCGACACCCTCTATACAGGACTTCACGAAAAATGCGGTGAAGATGGATGCCTTCAGGGTGTCCCGGCGTTGTTGAAAGTTCCCTGCGTCGATTCCGGAGTCCCTGGTTCGACGCTGGGGATGGATAAATATATGTCGAGAAAAGTCCCGGCAATGAACGGCATCGATGTTCCCCTTACGAAAGCCGTCAGACGTGATGCGTGGCGGAAAGAAGCGGAAAGCGTCTGCGGGGAAATCAAAGAAGTCATCGCGTTTTCCTGTGCCGTGAAACCGTCGCGAGAGGGATGCAGCACCGCTGTCGACGATCCTGTTTCAACAGGTCGCCGCTTCGGGGATAACCCGGGGCGTATTTATGGATCGCGTGATAGAGCTTTCTTCCGGGGCTCATGCGCAGAAGCGAGGTCCGCTCTGAAATGAAAGAACCCTCCGCCCTTCTTGACAGGCTTGGCCGGTCGGTACTGAACCATGTGGAAGAGATGGGAAAGATCGCTCTTTTCCTGTTGTCGCTGCTCCGGTGGACTGTTCGACCGCCCTATAAGGTGGGGCTGATCTTTAAGCAGATGGAGTTTGTGGGCATCAAGTCCACCTTCGTGGTGGTGTTGACGGGTACCTTTACGGGAATGGTAATGGCGCTCCAGGGGTACCACGGCTTCAGCATGTTCAGTGCCGAAAGTCTTGTCGGTTCAACCGTGGCGCTGGGTATCACGAGAGAACTGGGACCGGTGCTGACGTCGCTGATGGTGACGGCACGGGCCGGATCGGCAATGGCCGCCGAGCTGGGGACGATGCGGGTTACCGAGCAGATCGACGCCCTCTCGGTCATGGCGGCAAATCCCATGAAGTATCTGGTGGTACCGCGGGTTATTGCCGGAATCATCATGTTGCCCATCCTGACGATCATCGCCGATTTCGTGGGAATCCTGGGCGGATATTTCGTGGGCGTTCCCGTACTCGGTATCAATGCGGGGGCATTCATGAGCAACATAACCGACCTGGTGGGACTGGAAGATGTGTTTAACGGACTCATCAAGGCGGCGGTGTTCGGTTTCATCCTGTCGCTTTTCGGCTGCTATAAGGGATTCAATATAGAGGGCGGAGCCGAAGGCGTTGGCAAAGCCACCACCGAGGCCGTCGTGCTGGCATCGGTCTATATCCTGGTGAGTGATTATTTCCTGACGGCGATCATGTTTTGAGATGATTAAACTGATTGATCTATACAAGTCCTTTGGACATCAGGTAGTCTTGAAAGGCCTCAATCTCGAGATTGAGGAGGGGAAGACCACCGTCATCATCGGGCGCAGCGGCGGAGGAAAAAGCGTGCTTTTGAAGCACATCATCGGCCTTCTCAGCCCCGATTCCGGGCAGGTGCTCTTCGAGGGAAAGAACATTCCCGAACTTGATGACAGCGAACTCAACGAAGTGCGGAAAAAATTCGGCATGCTTTTTCAGAGTGCGGCGCTCTTCGATTCCATGACCGTTGGTGAAAATGTCGCCTTTCCCCTGCGAGAACATACGCACATGAGTGAAGAAGAAATACGAGATGTAGTACATGACCGGCTCAGGGCTGTCGGATTGCCCGATGTGGAGGAGAAAATGCCTTCCGAATTGAGTGGCGGCATGAAAAAACGGGCAGGTCTCGCCCGGGCCATTGCCATGCACCCGCAGGTGGTCCTTTTTGATGAACCCACGACGGGACTGGACCCGGTGATGGCCGAAGCGATAAACCAGTTGATTATCGAGACCCAGGAGAGATTCAATCTGACCTGCGTGGCCACAAGCCACGATATGAAATCGATTTTTACCATTGGCGACAAGATCGCGATGATTTATAAAGGGATAATCATTGCCGATGGAACACCTGAGGAGATCAGTGCTTCCGATAATCCGGTGGTGAAGCAGTTTCTGGCGGGCAGTCTTGACGGCCCGATTCACATGCTGTGAGGACGGCAGTGGCGCAGGAGAGACCGTGTTCCATGACGGCAGGCAGGGAAGAGCGGGAAAAACGATTCATTCCATGGGCGTAACCGATACGGGAGAATAGAGTATGTTTGCATCAATCAGTACGGAGGCAAAAGTCGGATTGTTTATCCTCGTGGCCTTGATCCTGCTTGCCTACATGTCTTTTCAGGTCGGTGAAAAGCGGATCGGTTTCAAAAAGGGTTACCTGGTGACTTCGCATTTCGACGATGCGTCGGGACTGGAACGGGATGCATCGGTGCGGATTGCCGGTGTCGAAGTAGGAAGGGTCGAAGACATATCGCTGATCGATTCAAAGGCGCAGGTTACCATGAGAATCTTTCCCGCGGTCAAACTCCGGAAGGACGCGAAAATTGTCATAAAGGCATATGGAATCCTGGGAGACAAGTATATCGAGATTGTCCCGGGAACGGGAGGGATGTCCCTCCTGGAGGATGGCGGTGAAATTACCCGCGTAGAGAAACAGACCGATATCGACAAGCTCATGCGGGACCTGGGGAAAATTGCCGACGACGTGATGGCCGTGACGGCGTCGTTGCGTAATGTCATCGGTGGCGAGGAAGGCACCGCAAATTTGAGCGCAATCCTGGAAAATACGCGCAATCTTACGGCAAACATGAATGAAGTGGTTGTAAAGAATGAAGAAAAGATCGCTCTGGTCCTGAGCAATACCGAGCGTTTGACGGCGAATCTCAACAAAATAGTCAGTGAAAATGACCGGAATGTAGCCGCACTGGTCGAAAATTTGAACAGAGCGTCGAAGGAAATGGAGCGGACTTTCGCCACGCTGAGCGACATTTCGGAGAAACTCAACAGGGGAGAGGGCACGCTCGGTCAGCTGATCGAAAACGAAGCAGTTTTCAACAACCTGAACGAGACCCTTGCGGCGCTCCGGGAGATAACCGACAAGGTGAACCAGGGGGAGGGGACCATCGGCAGGTTGATCAATGAAGACGAAACGGTCGATAATCTGAATGCGGGATTGAAGAGCATCGACAAGAGCATGGCGGGGATCAACGACTACATTTCGCAGGCCGACCGGTTCCGCATGTTTCTGGGCTACCGGAGCGAATACCTCTTTGATACCAGCAATGCCAAGAGTTACGTGGACCTGACGATCCGTCCGAACGAGGACAAGTTCTACCGGCTGGGTGTAGTAGCGGACCCGCGGGGAAGGCGGACGCTGACGGAACGGTGGGTTGACGGGAAATACAGCAGGATTGAGGAATGGGACCGCGAAAAACTTCTCTTTACGGTTGAGATGGGGAAGCGATTCAAGGACCTCACGATCCGGGGAGGGCTCCTTGAATCCACCGGCGGCGTCGGCATTGACTATTTCGCCCTCGAAGACGACCTGAAGCTCACCTTTGAGGCCTTCGATTTCGATCCCGACAGGAACCCGCACCTCAAGATATATGCCGACTACAGGCTACTCAAGCACGTCTATCTTACGGCGGGATGGGACGATTTCATCAGCGACGAGGACAATGATTCGCCCTTTGCCGGTATGATGATACAGTTCGAGGATGAAGACCTCAGGTATCTCATATCGAGCGTACCGATTCCGAAATAGAGGGCCTCGGGGAATGTATTTCAGGAAATTGCCGAAGCAGGAGGAGGCGCGAGAAAGACTTCGGGCATGATGCCCGCAGGTGAGAAACAACATAACGTCACATTAAGGGGGGAAATGATGACAAAACAAATTCACCGGTATACCTGCGTATTTTCAACAATCCTTTTGATTGCACTGTCGACTGTCCTTTCTGCCGAGACGGCTCGGGCCTTTCCGGCCACCGGGGATTCCGAAACACGTTCCGTTATCCTGTCGGCTGACGGGTACGCGGTCCGTGACGAGGGAAAATCACTGGAGGCGGCCCGGCGCGCCGCCTGTGCCGAGGCGCGGCGGAAGATCCTTGAAAAGGCCAGGAAGTATCTCGATGAGGTTACAAGAGTTGATGGTGTGAAACTGGCTGTGACCCTCGAGAAGGCCGCTTCGAAACGCTTCGTGTCCGAACTTGAAAAGAAGGATTACGGTATTGACGAAGAGGGACGGTATCGTGTCCGGCTGAAGGGGGAAGTCCGGTATTCCCTGAGCAATGATGAGACCTGCAGGGAGGCGCTCCTGATGCCGTCGGCGCCGCTGACGATCGCGTTGTGGACGGATAAGCGGGATTACAAAGAGGGAGAGACCATGACCGTCTTCTTTCGCGGCAACAGGGATTTCTACGGGAAAATCCTCCTGAAGGATACTGCGGGAACTATCGTGCAGGTTCTTCCGAACAACTATCGCCAGATTTCCTTTTTTGAAAAGGGGAAAACATATACCGTTCCCGGAGAGGGGGATCGATGTGACCTGCGCGTGCATCCGCCCTTTGGGACGGAGACGATTTTCGTGTGTGCAAGTGACGCGGCGCTCAGCCTGAGGAACATGAAGACGATCGCCGGGGGCGTCTATCGATACCGGGGACGGCCACAATCCTTCGAACGCAGCGTCCGTTCCGGTCTGCCCGTCCTCGATAATTCGCCGGCGGAGTTTTACGAAGCGACATGGGTAATCGTGAAGAAGCCGGGATGACGTGAAGGAGCGTCCGTGCCGGCGTGAACGACGGAAGTGCATCCCGTCCGCCGCTGGAACAGGGCCTGCAATGACGGGGTGAAATTTTACAACGTTGCCAATAATAATGACATCGTAAGAAGTCGAATTCCTCCCTCTCCCTTGACGGGAGAGGGCCGGGGTGAGGGTGATACACAATATCATTACATATAGTTACGTTCCACCTCTCCTTAATCCCCTCCCACGGGGGGACGGGAAAAGGACTTTTTACGAAGCCATCAATAATAATCATTGACATGCAGGGATGAATGAATATATTAGCGGCATAAAAAGAAAGTGATAGGTTGCGGTTATGTATTTCAGCCTACCACATATCGCCACCGTCTATGAAGCGTTTCAGCACGCCGAAACGCTGACGGAGACCTACTTCGGTCTTGGCGACAGGGGATTGAAGGCCCATAAATATGAAGTAAAGACGCTTGCGCAGCTTGAGGAGCATGAGCGAAGTCATGGTGCCTTTGCGCATTTATGCCGTTATTATTATCAGAAGGATGGGCGAATAAATCATCCCGATAATTATTATTTCTTTAAAATATGCCTTCAGGACGACCACATCCTTGATGCGGTCAAAAGAGGCGAGACCTATGTGAAGCTGGCACCCCTGATGCTCTATATCGCGATCCACGAACTCGTGCATGTGGTTCGATTCAACCGGGGCGACAGTGATTTCGATGCAGCCTGTGAGGCGCGGCAGGAAGAAGAGGAACGGGTTCACTCGATTACCCGAAACATTCTTCGGCCTGTGCCCCGGAGCGATCTGAATCTTGTGCTCGAATGTTTCAGCGATCGTTACCGGCTGGGAGACATGTTTTCCCTTCAATAGAGGCAGGGCTGTACAGGGTCCTTATTTTTGCGGGAGGTTTTACAATATGCCGATTTATGAATACAAGTGCAGGAAATGTGGAAAACAGTTTGAAGTCTTTCAGGGAATTACCGACGAGGCGGTGAAGGAGTGCAAGTTCTGCAAGGGTAACGTAGACAAGCTCATATCCCTTTCATCGTTTCAATTGAAGGGGTCCGGATGGTATGTGACCGATTACGGTGGAAAGAAGCCCTCGACCAGTGAGAGCAGCGAAGAGCATGCGGCCCCTGTGGCGGAAACGAAAGAAACGACCCCTCCTCCCTCAACTGAAAAATCGGATACCTGAGACATCACCTGAAACGCACCTGCAGAATAGATCATGAACGAAGCCCCGGGAAACACGGCCCGGGGCTTTTTTTTGGTGTGCTCTGTTTTCCGATTCCTGTGATGGTGTTTCTCCTCATCTTCGCAGGGGGCCGTTCTCCGGATGACGCTATCGGACGATAATCTTTCCCGCCGGTTCTTGCACGACCTGTCCGACGATCGACGCGTCGGTGAGACCGGCCTTCCTCATTTTCCCTACCAGGTCTTGCGCCTGCTCCGCGGGCAATGAAATAAACAGACCTCCCGATGTCTGGGGGTCGAAGAGGACGTCGAAGAGCCAGTCCGGGCACGATGTCTCCTTTTCGACCATGTCGAGACGGAATTTCCGGTTTCGGTGAAGTCCGCCGGGCATGATTCCCATGGCGACGAATTCCCTGATGTCGCCGATGAGGGGGACGGAAGACGCATCGATGATCATGCCCGCGTCGCTTCCTTCGATCATTTCCGCGGCGTGGCCGAGAAGACCGAACCCCGTAATATCGGTGCAGGCGTGGACATCTCCGGACTCCATCATCAAATCCGCCGCCTTTCCGTTCAATGCCACCATGGAGGCAATGGCGCGTTCCACCAGATCTTCCGACGCCATCTGTGCCTTCAGTGCCGTATTGATGATGCCCGTGCCGATCGGTTTCGTCAGGATCAATGCATCGCCGGGGCGCGCCCCCCTGTTCAGGACGACTCTCTCGGGATGGACCGTTCCCGTGACGGAAAGACCGTATTTCAATTCCTGATCATCGACGCTGTGGCCGCCCACGAGAAGCACTCCCGCCTCCTTCATCTTGTCCAGTCCACCTCGAAGTATGTCATGGAGGATTCGTATTTCCATGGAGGCAATGGGAAAACAGATGATGTTCATGGCCGTCAGTGCTCTGCCGCCCATGGCATAGACGTCGGACAGCGAATTTGCGGCGGCCACCAGGCCGAAGGTGTAGGGATCATCGACAATGGGAGTAAAGAAATCGACCGTCTGGATCAGGGCGATATCATCGGTGAGCCGGTAGACCCCCGCGTCATCACAGTGCTCTATTCCGGCAATGAGATTAGGGTCATGAGCGAGGGGTAAATCACAGAGTGCCTGGTTCAGGTCTCCCGGACCTATTTTGCAGGCTCACCCTGCACCGCGGACAGTTTCCGTCAGGCGGATTTTCGTAGTGTCGGCCATCTTTGTCATCCTTTTGACATGAGTTCCGGATATCATCACGGTACGAGAGCAACCTAACGGAATGCGGTGAATATGTCAAATTCATTATAGTTATAAATAGCGGTTGATTATGAGCGATTCTTATGGTATCCCCGGATCATGAATTGCCGTAATTTCAAGAATATCACCATGCAGCAGCTTGAATCCCTCGTCAACGTGGCGGAAGAGCGGAGCTTCATAAAGGCGGCCAGGAAGATGGGTCTTTCCCAGCCTTCGCTGAGCAAGCACATTCAGCATCTTGAAGACACGATCGATGGCAGGGTCGTTGAGAGAAAACAGACCGGTGTCTCCCTCACCCCGGAAGGCCGGATCGTCTATGAAAGCGCCCGGCGAATCTTCAGGCTGCTGGACGAGACAGGAGAAAAGATCGGACGCATGCATGAAAATGAGTCGGGAAACCTCTATCTTGCCGCCAGCACCATCCCGGCGACCTACATCCTGCCCCGTCTGATTCAGGCTTTTAAGTCATCCTATCCCGACATTGATTGTTTCGTGAAAACCCGTGACAGCGGGGAAACGATAGACATGATCCTCGATGATGAAGCGGAAATCGGCTTCATCGGCAGGGCCGTTGAGCACAGGAAACTGCATGCCGAACCTCTCTGGAAGGACCGGCTGGTTCTGGTAGCGCCTGCCGGACACCGCTGGCAGGAAAAGAAGAGTGTCACCTTCGATGAGGTTGCGAGTGAACCCTTTGTGAACAGGGAGCAGGGATCGGCGACCCGGGCCATTATCGAAACATACCTGCGTGAAAAAAAGAAGATGGACCTGTCCTCCTTCAATATAATCGGAGAGCTTGGCAGTTCGGAAGCGGTGAAGGAGGCGGTTCTTTCCGGTCTCGGGGTGTCGATCATTTCGATTCATGCCGTGCGTCGTGATATCGAAAGGGGATCGCTTGTCGAAATTCCCGTCAGGCACGGCCGGATTGAACGCGATTTTTATCTGATATACAAGAAACAACTTGGCCTGATGAACCATCACAGGCTCTTTCTCGATTTTTCGAAGTCCTATGGAATGAGTGAACATTATGACTAAGGGTATCCGTTATTACAGTACGAACAGAAATCTTGACGGTGTGGCGGGAATCACTCCCTTCAGGGGCGATGTCTCCTTCCGCGACGCCCTGTTGCAGGGGCAGGCGCCCGACCAGGGGCTTTACATGCCTGACAGGGTTCCGGCGCTTTCCCGCGAAGAAATTCTCTCCCTCAAGGGGCAACCCTATGCCGAAACGGCGGCACGTGTAGCCGGCGCCTTTCTCGGTGATGAAATTGAGACCGGTGTGCTCCGGCATATCGTGGAAGACTCCTATCCCTTTCCGGTACCGCTGGAGCAGGTCTATGACCGTAAATACATCATGCGCCTCGATCAGGGACCCACGGCATCTTTCAAGGATTTTGCGGCCCGGATGATGGCGCGGCTCATGAGTCATTTCCGGCCGGAGGGCAGACGCCTCAATGTCCTCGTCGCCACGTCGGGAGATACGGGGAGTGCCGTCGGCGAAGCATTCAAGGGCGTTGCCGGGATTGACGTCAATATCCTCTACCCGAGAAAGGAAGTAAGCGGACGGCAGAAAAAACAGCTCGATACGATCGGTGAGAATGTACAGGCCCTCTCCATAGATGGGAAGTTCGACGACTGCCAGAACCTCGTAAAAGAGGCCTTCTCCGATCCGTCGCTGGCCTATCTCAATTTCACCTCGGCGAATTCAATCAATTTCGGTCGCATCCTTCCCCAGAGTATCTATTATATTCATGCCTATGCCCAGCTCAGCCGGGACGAAGAGGAAATCGTGGTCTGCGTACCGTCGGGAAACTTCGGCAATGCCCTGGGCTGCGAGTATGCACGCCGTATGGGAGTGCCCGTCAAGCGACTTGTCATGCCCACCAACGAGAACGATGAATTCCCCTCATTTCTGGAAACCGGCTGCTATGAGAAAGTGTCGCCTTCGCGGGCCTGCCTCTCAAATGCCATGAATGTCGGCCACCCGAGCAACCTGGCGCGCTTCTTCGAGCTCTACGGCGGCACCGTCGATCGCACGGGGGAGGTCCACCGGCAACCCGATGTGGAAGGGATGCGAAGGCATATCTTTTCGGTCAGTGTCTCCGATGACATGACCAAAGAGTGCATCAAGAGGACCTATGAAACCTACGGTACCATCCTGGAACCTCACGGTGCCGTCGGATGGAGAGGACTCGAATTGTACCTGGAGCGGGAAGGTGATTTTCCGCTCTGTCTCTGCCTGGAAACGGCCCACCCTGCCAAATTTCCCGATGAGATAATCGAACTCCTCGGCATTACCCCCGCACTGCCCGAGAGCATGAAAGGGCTTGACGAACGAAGGGGCGAACCGGTGGAACTCAACGGTGAGTATGCCGAATTCAAGGAATATCTGAGAAAGAACCTGCGGGCGGAATAGGCATCCTTCAACCCTTTCCCGCCGCCGGTAAAACACTGAGAGGGTGAGCGTCTCCCGTGCATGATTTTGTCGAAGGGGAAATAAGGGGATTCGTTAAAGAACGTCTCCGAAACAAAGCGATCCGGACCAGATGGGACGAACCGCTTGTTGCCTGTGCCGATGCGAAGGACCCCCTTTTTGACGAACTGAAAAAGGCGGTGAGCCCCTCTCATGCGCTGCCCGGCGATCTCCTGACGGGCGCCCGGACCGTGATCGTCTATTTCATGCCCTTCGGGAGGGACATTGCGCGGTCAAACCGGAAGGGATACCATGCATCGGAAGAATGGGCCGTTGCCTATGTGGAGACAAACCGGCTCATCGTGGATTTGAATCGTCACCTTACAACGGTGTTGGGTGACAGGGGATACCGTTCCGCCGATCTTCCGCCAACGCACAATTTCGATAAGGTGCGGCTCATGAGTGACTGGTCGCACAGGCACGTCGCCTACATCGCCGGTCTCGGAACATTCGGCACCCACAATCTTCTGATAACGGAAAGGGGGTGCTGCGGCCGGATCGGAAGCCTTGTGACGGATGCAGCCATCGAGCCGACCCGGAGGCCGGAGGAAGAATTCTGCCTCTACAAATACAACGGGACATGCCTTCGCTGCGTCAAACAGTGCGTGACCGGGGCGTTGCGGGAAGATGCCTTTGACCGTCACAAGTGTTATGCCCTGCTCCTGGAGAACGCCGAGATATACAAACATGAAGGGCTGGCAGATGTGTGCGGCAAATGTACGACCGTCGTTCCCTGCTCCTTTACGAATCCCGTGAGGAAATTGCGGGAAAAGGAAAACAAAGAATGAACAGTGGAACCGCTTTGGTGAATGAATGACAGGTGAACGGAGCAGGCCGTCACGTTTCTGTTGATTTCGCCATATACACTTCTGTTTGTTATTTCTTCCAAAATTATTTAGAATGATCCCACGTACAGAACAGATAAGGGGATGTGGCCGATTCCTGCCATGACTCCGGCACCGGTTGCAGCTCAAATCCATGATTTCATGACGTACATCGGTACCCCCTTCCTTGGAACGTTATCACAGCATTCAGCAGGGAACATGTAACGCACTCCACGACGGCGAAGCAGATTCGGCGGGAAAGGATCTACACGACAGGAGAGGCCGCACTGAAGGCATCTCCTGCCGGTGCCGGCACTGCAGGAGTGATCCGAGAGACGTCTTACCTGCAGGGACTGCGCTGCAGAAAGAAAGGAGGGTGACGAACCATGAATACCTCAATGAACAGAAAACCCTGGTCGCCATACGTTGCCGGTGCCCTTGCGGGCCTCGTATTCTGCCTTTCCGTCTTCGTGGCGGGAAAGTACTTCGGGGCATCGACCACCTTTGTCCGGACCGCCGGCCTTCTCGAAAGATCGGTGGCGTCGGATCATGTGGCCCTATCGGAATATTTTACCAGGACAAAGATCAAGATCGACTGGCAGATGCTCTTCGTTGTCGGGATCTTCCTGGGTTCCTTTGCCGCCGCCGGCCTTTCCCGTGATTTTTCCGCGACCGCCGTTCCACCCCTGTGGCGGGAACGGTTCGGTACCGACAGAAAGAAGCGACAGGTAACCGCTTTTTTCGGGGGCATCATCGCGCTCTTCGGCGCCCGCATGGCCGGCGGGTGACCGAGCGGACACGGGCTGAGCGGTCTGGCTCAGATGTCGGTGAGCGGTTTTGTCGCATTGCTCTGCTTTTTCGCCGCCGGTATAATTACGGTGCGCCTGCTTTACGGAAAGGAGTGAGGTTATGGAACTTCTCTACGGGTGTGTTACGGGAATCCTCTTCGGATTCCTCATGCAGAAAGCCCACGTTATCCGTTATGAAAAACAGATCGGGGCGTTGCGGCTTCTCGACATGACGATCGTCAAGTTCATGCTTTCCACCATTATCGTGGGCATGATCGGGATATATCTCATGAGGGACTTCGGTATCATCACATTGAGCATCAAGGCGACATCTTTTGGTGCGAACGTCATCGGCGGTCTCATTTTCGGAGTAGGGTGGGGGCTTCTGGGATATTGCCCGGGCACGGCTGCCGGAGCACTGGGAGAGGGAAGGTGGGATGCCCTGAGCGGTCTCCTCGGCATGCTGACCGGTGCGGCCCTCTACGCGGAGGCCTATCCCTTTCTGAAATCGACGGTCCTTGCCTGGGGCACGTTCGGAAAGATAACCCTGCCCGATATCCTCGGACTGAACCACTGGACCGTCATTATCATCCTGACGGTGATCTATATCGGGCTCTTTTATCTTTTTGAGAAGAATCGGCTTTGAGAATCAAAGCAGGATTGATGGATTAAGGATTAATGGATTGAAGGAGCAGGGACGACAGTACCAAAGTACCAAAGTACCAAAGTGGCAAAGTACCTGAGTAACAGAGCGCCCCGCAAGGGGCGGATAACTTGAAACTTCAAACTTGAAACTGTTTTAATTCTTACTTCTGTCTTCTGAATTCTTTAAGCTGACAGCTATCTTTGCATCACATACCGCTGTTCACTGTCGGGGACGTACCATTTGATCTGGTTGTAGCCGATGCCGATGGGGGCCGGTTCGATGCCCCGGAAACGGGCGCTGATGATGGGGAGGGCGTCGGGGACGTAGAGGAAGGTGTAGGGCTGTTCCTCCGCCAGGATTTCATGAATCCTGTAGTAACACTTTTTTCGTTCTTCCTGATCGAAGGTGCTTCTTCCTTTTTCCAGAAGGCTGTCAACTTCATCGTTTTTAAAGGAGACGAAATTCAATTCTCCCGGGCGTGTCTTAGTTGAGTGCCACACGTCATAGAGGTCGGGATCGAGGGTGATGTTCCAGCCGAGTATGGTGGCGTCGAATTTTTTCTTGTTGATAAATTCGTTGATGAAGGCGGCCCATTCGATAATCCGGATCTTGACGGTGATGCCGATATCGGCCAGGCGTTCCTGGATGATTTCGGCGCACTTTGCCCGCAGTTCGTTTCCCTGATTGGTGATGATCTCGAACTCAAAGGGTACGCCGTCCCGGTCAAGCATTCCGTCGCCGTCACTGTCGTACCACCCCGCTTCACCAAGCAACTGCTTCGCCTTGTCCGGATCGTAGGAATACCGCTTTATATCGGGATTATAGGGCCACGTGCCCGGCTTGAAAGGCCCCGTGGCAACCTTTCCGAGTCCCAGGAGCACGCCGTCGATGATTTCCTCTTTATTGATTGCGTAGGCGACCGCCTGCCGGACCCGTTTGTCGGCGAAGAGCGGGTTTTCGAGGTTATAACCGAGATAGGAATAGCCGAAGGAGAGGTACCGATATTTTCGGTAATTCTTTCTGAAAAGATTCGTTTCCGTCTGCCGCGTATATTGAAGCGGCGTCAGGCCCATTTGATCAATGCCCTGGGCCCGCAGTTCCAGAAACATGGTGGCCATGTCGGGTATGATGCGCATGATGTATCCGTCGATGCACGGCCTTCCTTCAAAGTAATCGGGATTCGACGCGAGAACGATTTTCTGTCCCGTCACCCATTCCTTGAACATGTAGGGCCCCGTTCCCACGGGGTGGCGCGTCAGGGGTGATTGAGTGATGTCTGTTTCTTCCAGGAGATGCCGGGGGAGGATAGCCGAACCCCAGCTGATCAGTGCCGGGGCGAAAGGTCTGTCATAAGTGACGCGGAAGGTGTGGGGATCGATGATTTCGGCTTTTTGAACCTTCAGAAAATCACCGGCATAGGCCGTGGGCGTTTTTGGGTCAATGGTTACCTGATAGGTGAAAAGTACATCGTCGGCGGTAAAGGGTTTGCCGTCGTGCCAGGTCACGTTTTTCCTCAGACGGAAGGTGATGATGAGGCCGTCGTCCGAGATATCCCAGGATTCAGCCAGGTCGCCGACTACATTCATGTCCTTGTCATATTTGACGAGACCGTTGAATACCATGTTCGAGATGCTGTGTGAGGTGCCGTCGGTGGAGAGGAGGGGGATAAGATTCGACGCATCGCCGATTGAACCTTCTATCAGAATATCGCCATAGGCGGGACCGTCATTTCCGGTTTCTTCCGTGGGTGTGACGGGTTTATCCGTCTCATTGCCGCATCCGACCGTGAACAGAAGGAGGATGATGAGCAGTACCCTGACGGTCGTGCCTGTGAAAGGTCGTAATAAAATCATTCTTCCTCCCCTCCATGCGGTTTCCCACACCGGTCCTCATGTGTTGCCGCTGTGCTGATAAGAGGTATCACACTTTCAGCGAAAGTAAAAGAGAATGGACGTTCATCGGTCTGAAGGCCCCACGGTCTCTGTATTTGCCGATGCCGGTCCGCCGAGTGGTGCGGATGCAGCCGGCACAGGAGCGGTATTCTGGGGGGCGAAATCTTTATGTTCTGAAAATTCTTGATTATTTATGAGTATAGTGATAGGTGCATACACGAAGTGGCCCTTATTCCTGTTGTGAGGTGCACACCTTTGTCCCATTTATGAATCTATAAAACCAGTGATTACGCGAAGTGGCTCTTATTCCTGTTGTGAGGTGCACAATGGCGGATAGAAACAAAACGAAGGCGAAGCTTGTCAATGAAATGGAAAAACTCCGGGGGCAGTTGGGCGACCTTGAACGTTCGAAGTTGCTCGGCGACGGGACTTCTCTGCAGGAGGCCGACCCCTATCGTGTGCTTGCGGAAACGGTTCAGGATCTCGTAGTCCTTTGGGGAATGGATTTAGTCCCCGTCTATATCAGTCCATCCATCGAAAAACTCCTCGGCTATACCGTGGAAGACGTGGTCTCGATCCTGAAAGATCCGTCGAAATATGATTTTTCATGGCTGGTGATGCCTGAGTCGCTCAACATGCTGTCTCACATGATTCAGGCAAGCACAAAGGAGGACGTGAACGCCGATTCCCCCCAGTGGCAAAGGCCCCTGAGGCTTGAGCTGTTCAAGGAAAACGGTTCCACCATCTGGACTGAAACCAATATCAGCTTTTTCCGGAACGATGCGGGAAAACGGATCGGTTTCGTCTCCGTTACCCGTGATATCACGGAACGAAAATGTGCCGAAGATAAATTACTGGAGAGCGAGGAACGTTACAGGACGATCTTCAACAATACGGGCGCGGCGACCATCATCATCGAGGAGGACGGGATCGTATCGCTGGCGAACACCGAATTCGAAAAACTCTCCGGTTATTTGAAAGAGGAAGTCCAGGGGGTGAGGGGTTGGATGGAATTTGTGGCACCCGCGGACCTCGAGCGTCTCATGGAATACGATGAATTGCGGAAAAGCGGGAGTAATTCCGCACCCCGACAGTACGAATTCGGGTTTGTAAGCAGGAATGGCGATATACGTGATGTCCTGCTGACGGTGGCCCTGATTCCCAATTCGACACAGATCGTGGTTTCTCTCTCCGACATTACCGAGAGCAAACAGGCACAGGCGGCACTGGCGGAATCCCAGGAACGCTACGGTACCATTCTCGAGGAAATGGAAGACGGCTATTTCGAAGTAAACCTCAACGGTGATTTCACCTTTATAAATGACTCGATAGCGCGACTCCTCCGTTACGACAAGAAAGAATTAATCGGAATGAACTACCGGGCCTATACGACGGAAGAATGCGCCAACGATGTCTTCGAGAAGTTCCACCAGGTCTACGCGACCGGTGAGCCTCTGGAAGATTTTTCATGGGAGGTGATCAGGAAAGACGGCGAACCTGGTATCAGCGAGGCGACGATTTTCCCGTTGCGGAACAAAGAAGGGGACATCATCGGATTTCGTGGTATCGGCAGGGATGCCACGAAACGTAAACAGGCCGAACGGGAACTCAGGGAGAGTGAAGAACGGTACCGGACCATTTTTAACAACACCGGCGCGGCGACCATGATCGTCGAGGGCGATACCACCATATCACTGGCGAACAGTGAGTTTGAAAAACTCTCAGGCTATGGGAAGGAAGAAGTCGAGGGAGAGAAGAGTTGGGTGGAATTTGTAGCGCCTGAAGATCTTGAACGCCTGAAGAAGTATCACGAGTTGCGGCGAAAAGAGGACGGTTCAGCGCCGCGCAATTACGAGTTCCGCTTTGTGAACAGGCAGCATGAAGTAAGGGATGTTCTTCTCACGGTAGCACTCGTTCCCGGAACGCAACAGAGCGTGATATCTCTCTCCGATATTACCGAGAGCAAGCAGGCCCTGGAAACGCTGGCGGAATCCCAGGAGCGCTACGGTACCATCCTCGAGGAAATGGAAGACGGCTATTTCGAGGTGGACCTGAACGGTGATTTCACCTTTATAAATGACTCGATGGCCCGCCTCCTCCGCTACGACAAGGAAGAACTGATAGGAATGAACTACCGGGCCTATACGACGGAAGCATACATCAACGACGTCTTCGAGAAGTTTCACCAGGTCTACGCGACGGGCGAACCCCTGGAGGACTATTCCTGGGATGTGATCAGAAAGGACGGCGAACAGGGTATCAGCGAGGCGACGATCTTCCCGTTGCGGGACAAAAAGGGGGACATTGTCGGATTCAGGGGTATCGGCAGGGATGCCACGAAACGCAAACAGGCCGAGCGGGAGCTCCGGGAGAGTGAAGAACGGTACCGGACCATTTTTAACAACACCGGCGCGGCGACCATGATCGTCGAGGGCGATACCACCATATCACTGGCTAACAGCGAGTTTGAAAAACTCTCAGGCTATGGAAAGGAAGAAGTCGAGGGAGAGAAGAGCTGGACGGAATTTGTAGCACCCGAAGATCTTGAGCGCCTGAAGGAGTATCACGAGTTGCGGCGAAAGGAGAACGGTTCGGCGCCGCGCAATTACGAGTTCCGTTTTTTAAACAGAGAGGGTGCCTTGCGGGATGTCTTCCTGACGGTGGCACTTATTCCCGGAACGCAGCAGAGCGTGATCTCCCTTTCCGACATCACCGAAAGCAAACGGGCGCAGGCGGCCCTGGCACAGTCGAAAGAGCGGTACCGCACCATTCTTGAAGAGATGGAGGACGGTTATTTCGAAGTTGACCTCTCGGGCAATTTTACCTGTTTCAACGATTCGATGGAACGTCTCCTGGGCTACACCAAGGAAGAGATGGAGGGAATGAACTACCGGATATATACCGCCGGGGAATCTGCCGATGACGTCTTCGTTACCTTCCATACCATCTACGTCACGGGGGAAGCCGTGGAGGACTATTCCTGGGATGTGGTCCGGAAAAACGGCGAACACCGAATCAGTGAAGCGACCATTCTGCCCCTGAGAAATCAGGAAGGCGAAATTATCGGTTTTCGCGGAATCGGTCGAGACGCCACGGAGCGGAAACGTGCCGAGCAGGCCCTCCGGGAGAGTGAGGAAAAGTACCGCACCATCCTCGAGAGTATCGAGGACGGGTATTTCGAGATCGATCTTACGGGAAACTTCATGTTTTTCAATGACTCCATGTGCAGAATCCTCGGATACGACCGGAGTGAGATGATGGGCATGAACAATCGTCAGTATATGGATGCGGAAAATGCCGCCAAGATATACGGCGTGTTCAATTCGGTTTATAAAACGGGAAAAACGAACGAGGGATTTGACTGGGAGGTGATGCGCAGGAACGGGGAACGGCGGCAGATTGAGTCTTCCATGTCCCTCATGCGCGATGAAGAGGAACATCCCATCGGGTTCCGGGGTGTCGTTCGTGACGTGACCGAGCGCAAGCGGGCCGAGGAACTTCACAGGATTATCGCCAATACATCCCGTGCCGGCGTCTATATCGTCCAGGAGGGAGAGTTCATTTACGTGAATCCCAAATTCTCGGAATACGTGGGATACCTCCAGGAAGAAATGATGGGTATGGAATCGCTGGGAATTGTCTGCAGCAGCGACCGGAAAACGGTGAAGGCAAATGCCGTGAAGATGCTCAAGGGCGAGGAGGTCCTTCCCTATGAGTACCGGGTTGTCGACAAGGACGGCAACATCCGGTGGCTCCTGGAGACCGTGACATCCATTAACTACAAGGGGAAGCCGGCGGTGCTCGGCAATTCCATGGATATTACCGAGATGCGGGAAGCACGGGAGAAACTGGAAGAGATGAAAGCCCTTGAATCATCCATGCTCTCGTCGATGCCTCATGCCGTGTTCGGATTAGAGAATCGCGAGATTATTTTTGTGAATGACAATGTCTCGTCGGTCTTCGGGTGGGATCCGGACGAACTGATCGGGCAGAGTATCCGCGGGTTGTACAGGAACGATGACGAATTCCAGCGCGCGGGAGCGGAACTCTACTCGGCTCTTGAACAAAGTCCGGTGGTGACGATGGAACTCGATTATCCCTGCCTGCGGAACGACGGCCGGCAGATTCTCTGTCAGGTGACGGCATCACGAATCGGTGATTCGCTGAATGGGAGAAAGATCGTGGCCACCTATGCCGATATTACCGAACGCAGGCGGGCTGAAGATGCTCTCCGCGAAAGCGAAGAGAAATACCGGAACATTCTCGAAAGCATCGAGGAAGGCTATCTTGAAATTGATCTGGCGGGGAATTGCACCTTCCTGAATGATGCCATGTGCAGGATCCTCGGTTACGAGCGGCACGAACTGCTGGGAATGAACAGCCGGGAATACACGACGCCTGAGACTGCAAAGGAACTGTCCGAGATATTCGAAGGTATCTGCAGGACCGGGGAATCGGTCAAGATGAAGGATTACGAGGTAATACGGAAGAACGGTGCCATCCGGGTTCTTGCCATGTCCGCGTCGCTCATCCGCGATCTTGCCGGCAATTCCGTCGGTTTCCGGGGCCTTGCACGGGACATCACGGAGCGCAAGCAGGCCGAGAAAAAACTCGCCTATATGGCGACGCACGATCAGCTTACCGATCTTCCGAACAGGGTGCTCTTCAACGACCGGCTCGCACTCGAAATAGCGCACGCAAAGAGGAACAAAAAGAAACTGGCCGTGGTGCTCTTCGATCTCGATCGATTCAAAAATGTGAACGATACTTTGGGGCACGACGTGGGTGACAAACTGCTTCAGGCGGTGAGCAAGAGATTGATGGGACTCCTGCGGCAGAGTGATACCATCGCGCGCATGGGCGGCGATGAATTCCTGATGCTCTTTCCCGAGATGGCATCGCCCGGTGACCTGGAAAAAATCATCAGAAAAATTCTCGATTCCTTCCACGTTCCCTTTTACCTGGACGGTCATAAACTATATGTGACCACCAGCATGGGTGCCGCAATCTATCCGGAAGACGGAGAGACTATCGCAACGCTTATAAAGAATGCCGACACGGCCATGTATTGTGTCAAAGAGACCGGCAGAGACAATTTCCTGCGCTATGACAAGGGGATGACGGCGAAACTTGTCTGATAGCGTGCAGGATGGGACTGTAAATTACGAGAGGCAATAGTTCATTGTTGATGACCTCGTAAGAAGTCAATATTCGATGGCAATGTAAAAAGATTCACATGCAAGGCGCGCAAATTCTGAGGAATGAGGTGTACTTGCGGTACGCCGCATAGCCTGCCCCCGCGAAGGCGGGGGAAGGATGCAGCGCAACGCGGCAGGTGGACCGGAAGTGCTCCCGCAAGTTCCGCCTTGCAGGCGGGGTCAAGGGTACAATATAATTAAACAATTCCTTGCCGGGAAGCCCCGTCCTGTGGGCGGGGAGCTTCACTTTTTACGAAGCCATCAGCGTTCTTTATTATCGACGGCATGTGAATCTTCTTTACGGTGCCGTTTCACATGAGATTTTCACGAGAGTCTTGTTGTGGACGATCCGGTGAATTTTGTGCTGCAGATCGGGAGTTGAATAAGGAAATTCAGTTGAGAACTGACCAGATAAAAAAGGTATTTCGATGGACATGAAACGAATCATGGTGGTGGAAGATGAAGTCGTCATTGCAAGGGATATCCAGGCAATGTTGAGCAACCTGGGCTATGATGCGGCTACCGTCACATCCTACGGCGAGGAAGCAGTCAGGAAGGCTTCGGAAGTACGACCGGATTTGATATTGATGGACATCGTCCTGAGCGGCAGTATGAACGGTATCGACGCGGCCCGGGAGATACGCGGCCGGTTCAACATCCCGATTGTCTATCTGACGGCCTACGCCGACAACCAGACGCTGGAACGGGCGAAGCTGACGGAGCCCTGCGGGTATATACTGAAACCCTTTGAAGAAAGGGAACTGCGCTCCACCATCGAGATGGCCCTCTACAAGCATGAAATGGAGGAGACTCTCAGGAAAGAGCGGGACCGGGCACAGACCTATCTCGATGTGGCGGGCACCATCATCGCGGTTGTCGGCGAAGACCACCGGATCAGACTCATCAACCGGAAAGGCTGTGAAGTTTTCGAACACCGGGAAGAAGACATCCTGGGACGGAACTGGTTCGATCTGATGTCACCCGCCGGGGGGAACGGGAACATGAAAAGCCTCTTCGACCGGTTGATGGCGGAAAAGGAGCGGGGCTGCGAATATATCGAAAGCGAAATTGTCACCGGGAACGGGCGGACCCGCAGGATCGCGTGGTACAACACTTCGGTGAGGGATCATGACGATATCGTTACCGGTGTCATCTGTTCCGGTGCTGATGTAACGGAACAGAAACAGACCGAGGACGCCCTGCGTGTCAGTGAAGAGAAATACAGGACCATCATCGAAAATATCGAGGAAGGGTACTACGAAGTTGATCAGAAAGGAATTCTGACATTCTTTAATGACAAACTTTCTAAAATACTGGGATATTCTCATGAGGAACTGACCGGCATGCACAACCGTCAGTTCATGCGTCGAGAAAGCTCTCCTTCGTCAACCCCCATGCCGGACGAAATCTCCCGGGAGGAAATTTCTGGAAAGGTCCTGGACTGGGAATTCGTGAGAAGCGACGGAGTTACCCGTTACCTTGAAGCCTCCATGTCTCCCATCAATGACGGCAACGGCGGTTTGAAGGGGTTTCGCGGTATCCTCCGCGACGTGACGGATCGGAGGCGGGGTGAGGAAATACTGCGGCAAAGTTACGCGAAACTGCAGTTCACGCTCGAAGGAACCGTCAAGGCCCTCGCCTCGGTGATTGAAATGAGAGATTCATACACTGCCGGTCATCAGCGCAGGGTGGCGGCTCTGGCATCGGCCATTGCAGCGGGAATGAATCTTTCCGAGACGATGATTCGCGGTATCTATATGGCGGCCCTGGTGCACGATATCGGCAAGATAATCGTGCCCGCCGAAATTCTCACCAAACCGAGCCAACTGACCACCACCGAATTCAGCCTGATACAGACACATTCTCAGGTGGGCTTTGATGTTCTCAAAGAGATTGATTTTCCCTGGCCCGTTGCCGATATCGTGTTGCAGCATCATGAGAGAATAGACGGTTCGGGATACCCGAAGGGCCTTACCCTGAACGACATCATTCCCGAAGCGCGCATTCTCGCCGTGGCCGATGTGGTCGAGGCCATAGCATCGCACCGTCCCTACCGTCCCGCTCTCGGTATTGACACGGCGCTGGACGAGATTGCGCAATACCGCGGAATCATATACGACGCCGCTGCCGTCGATGTCTGTCTGCTGCTGTTCAAGGAAAAGGGATACACCCTGGATTGACGGGAGGGGTTCTATCCGGGCAGGTTTTTCTCGACCCTGGTTCTGAGCGCCATGAGGTTTTCCGAGATGACGACGGGATAGGGAGGGGTGGTTGCAAGGGCCATCATGTGAGGCGGCAGCGTTTCGAGCTGGTTCAGCGTGTAGCTCCTGACATCCTCCGTTTTCATTTTTTCTTCTGTACGGCACCCCTTTTCCATACAGGTCTTCACAAGAGGACTGCCTGCCCGCACGTCCGAGGCGAGCGTCAATACATCACGCACCATGGTGTTCCCGTCGAATTCCCGAAATACCTGTTTCGCACCGGGCAGCGTTGCCTTTCCTTCCGATTTCTTGAGGCGGGGAATCCCTGCATACTCCATGAGCTTGTACGCACAATCGAAGTAGGGGGCGTCATCGGAGGTGTCCAGCTTTGTTCCCACACCAAAGCCGTCGATAGGTGCACCCCGGTCGAGAAAGTCCTTTATGCTGTATTCGTCCATGTTTCCGCTCACGAAGATACGCACGTCCCCGAGCCCCCCCCTGTCGAGAATCGTCCGGACCTGTCTGCTCAATCCGGCAAGATCGCCGCTGTCGAGGCGCACCGTGTCTACCCCGATCCCTTTCCGTGACAGGAGGGCTGCCGCTTCGACAACTTTCTTCGCCCCGGTGCAGGTGTCGTAGGTGTCGATAAGGAGGGTAACATTGCCGGGGTTGGTTTCGGCGAAGGTGATGAATGCCTCTGTTTCACTCTCCTGTGCTTCGATAAAGGAATGGGCCATGGTCCCGAAGATGGGAATACCGTACAGGGGTTCGGCCATGACCGTAGCGGTTCCGGCAAATCCCGCAATATAGGATGACCGTGCCGCGAAGATGCCCGCCTCGGCGCCGTGAGCACGCCGTAATCCGAAATCGATCAGATGGGCACGGTTTCCGGCGGCCAGGGTGCATCGCGCCGCCTTGCTCGCAATCAATGTCTGAAAATGGATCAGGTTGATAAGACGGCTTTCGATAAGCTGGGCTTCCGGAAGGGGTGCGCTGATACGGATGATCGGTTCGCCGGGAAAGCATATGGTTCCCTCGGGGAGTGCGTCCACATCGCCGGTGAAGGTGAATCCCTCCAGGTAGTCGATGAGCCGGCGGGAAAACCGGCCGGAGTCGATCAGGTAGTCCCGCTCCTCACCCGTCAGGTGGAGGTGCTCGAGAAAATTCAACACTGATTCGAGCCCGGCAGCAACGAAAAATCCCCTCCGGTCCGGAAGATTTCTGATGGAGAATTCGAAAACGGCACGGTCGTGCATACCTTTTTCCAGGTATCCCTGCAGCATGGTAAGCTGATACAGGTCCGTGAGGAGTATGCTGGTGAGTGCGTTCATTTCAGGCCGTGATGTCCTCTGACCGGATGAGACGGGCACCCCGGTCCTGCATGGTGTGCAGGGCCCTTTCGCCATCCCCGGGGTTTACGTCGACTGCCTGAATGGCGTCGGTCAGCACGAAAACCGCAAAACCGAGCGCGCGGGCGTCGAGCACGGTGTTCAGTACGCAATAGTCCGTCGCCAGTCCTCCGATAAAGAGTCGTCTAACCTCCAGGTGCCGGAGCCGTTCCTCAAGGAAGTCTCCCTCTGCAGTACGGCCTTGAATCGTGGAATACTCTTCCTCACCGGAACTGGTCGCCTTGGAGATGATGACGGCGTTTTCCGGGATGGTCAGCATGTCGGAAAATTCGGCACCCCGGGTATGTTGGACGCAATGGGCGGGCCAGGGGCCGCCGTTCTCACTGAATGAGCAGTGATCACGGGGATGCCAGTCCCGTGTGAAGAACAGGGGGAGCGCCCCACGTGAAAAGATCCGGATGACCTCGTTAAGGGGCGCTATGATCCTGTCACCGTCGGGAACACCAAGGGCGCCGCCGGGAAGAAAGTCATTCTGGACGTCCACTACGATCAGGGCGTCGCCTGCGGAAGGTCTGAGTTCTTTTTCGCGGGTCATGACGGGACTCCATTGGCGGAACATATGTATGTGCAATCCTTTGACAGGTTCCAAAATAATCGGCACGCCCCCTTTTTTCAAGGAAAAAATCCCGTCATGCCGGTGAATGGCATTGAAATACCCGGGGGGTGCTGATAAAAAGCGGTGAAAGGCATCTTTCCCGGAGAGGATTCATGAAACAGGTCACCGTCTGTTCCCTCGATTGTCCCGACGCCTGTTCGATAATCGCGTCGAAAAACGAAGCGGGCGTTCTCACCATAGAAGGCAATCCCGCCCATCCCATCACACGCGGTTTTGTCTGTGCGAAAATAAAGACCTATCCCCGGAGACTGAAACGGGAAGACCGCATAACAAGGCCCCTGATCCGCAAGGGGTCGATATGGTATTCCGTACCGTGGGAGGAAGCACTCGGGATATGTGTGGAAAAGATTGAAGAGTGCCGGCGTGAACCTTCATCGATCCTCCATCTCCACGGCGACGGTTCGATGGGCATTCTCACCCTGGCGGGGCGGCTCCTCTTTGAAACGCTCGGGGCGTCCCGGATATCGGGTTCACTCTGTGATACGGCGGGGATAGAGGCCTGCATCAGGGATTTCGGGTCACTGGATCACAACGATGTGCGTGATCTGACCAACGCCCGTGCAATCGTCAACTGGGGAAAGGATCTGTCGCGATCGTCCGTTCACTGCGCCGCCCTGGTGAGGGAGGCGAGGAAAAAGGGTGCAAAAGTACTGACCGTATCACCGGGTGGCGACGGAAACGTTCCTTTCTCGGACAGGATGGTAGGCATTCGTCCGGGAACGGACAGATTCCTGGCGGTCGCCGTTGCCCGTCTCTTCGTGGAACGGGGCGTGATCGACAGGCAGATCGAAGCCTGCACGCGGGGATGGCCTGAATTTCGCGAGTCTATCCTGCGCGTGCCTCTCGAAGAGCTGTGCCGGAAATGTGATGTGTCTCCTTCCGACGTGGAGTCTCTCTTTGAATGCTACCGAAAAGAAGAGCCGACGGCGACCCTTGTCGGGTGGGGATTACAGCGGTACCGTTTCGGCGGTGAAAACCTGCGTTTTATCAACGCCCTTGCCCTCATATCAGGTAATGTCGGGCGCAGCGGCGGGGGCAGCTACTTTAACATTTCTTCCCGGCGCAATTTCAATACCACCTGGGCTGCGGTTCCCGGCAGTGAGAACCTGAGGACCTTTCCGAAGCCCCTCATCGCGAAATCCATTCTCGATGCGGATACGCCTCCCGTGAAGATGCTCTGGGTGAACGGTTTCAATCCCGTCACGCAGGCGCCCGATTCTCATGGTATGCGAAAGGCTTTCGAGAAGGTCGAATTCAAGGTCGTCGTCGATGCATTCATGACCGACACGGCGCGATGCGCCGACGTGGTGCTCCCCTGCAGACTCGCCTTTGAACAGGAGGATCTGGTCGGATCGTTTCTGCATGACTATGTTCATTACGCACGTCCCGTTGCTGAAGCTCCCGAAGGTACCCGCGACGATTTCTGGATTTTCAGCGAAGTGGGCAAGCGGCTCGATCCGCCGATCCGCATTCCAGCACGTGAAGAATGCCTCAGGATGTCACTCGATTCGAAATGGCTGGATACCGGTCTCGATGAATTGAAAGAGAGGGGCTTCGTAAAGGCCTCCCGTTCGCCCATCGCCTATGCGGGAATGAAGTTCGACCATTCAGACGAACGGTATCATTTCCCCCGGGATCTTCATGACGACCCCCCTCCCTCCCGCGACTTTCCCCTCCGGCTCCTTACGCTGTTGCGGAGAGAGGCCATCCATTCGCAGATCCCTCCGGAAGATCAGCGTGGAAAACCGAAAATATGGGTGGGACCCGGGAATTCCTGTCTTGAAAAGATCGACCGGACCGAAGAGGTCTTCCTGGTATCTCCCCTGGGACGAATGGCCGTCTCTCTCGCAGTACTTCCCGGTCTCCATCCGGAAGCCGTTGTGTATCGGCGGGGGGACTGGGTGCAATGCGGTGGCGGAGTCAATCAGTTGATTGCAGCGGCACTGACCGATATGGGAGACGCCGCCTCTTACTACAGTCAGTCTGTGCGGCTTGAGAACTGACCCTTCTTCCGACCGGCGGCCGTGCCTTTCCGGATGAACCGCCGCGGCCGGTTTGTCCCTGCTAACATGTCGTAATTGTGAGAATTGCCGGCCCTTTCCTGAAAAGACATATTGACAAGGCCATGGTTTTAAATTACAAGAGCGATACTATCAAAACTGTACTGAGGTGAAAAACAGTGAACGAAGCTTTGGCCGTTGCATCGGCAGATTTGGGAAGAAATTTTCATGGTAATGTCCTCGATATGATTCTTGATTCGGGGCCCATGGTTCAGTTCGTGCTCCTGTTGCTGATATTCTTTTCCGTCGTTTCATGGGCTATCATATTGATGAAATACCGGGTAATCAAGAAATCGAAGAAAGAGAACCGGATGTTTCTGGACACGTACATGAAGATAAATAAATTGTCCGAAGTATTCCCCGAATCGAAAAAATTCAAGTATTCCCAGATCGCCGAGGTGTTCAGGGCCGGGTATACGGAATTGGTGAAAATTGCCGGTGTCAGGAGAGAACATCAGGCTGAAGGGGATGCAGGGGAGGACATGACGAGCCTTGAACTGCGGGGGCTCGATAATGTGGAGAGGGCATTGAACAGGGCCTGTGATTCCGAGACGACAAAGCTGGAGAGCTTTCTCGGTTTTCTCGCCACAACGGGGAGTGCGTCGCCCTTTATCGGTCTCTTTGGTACCGTCTGGGGCATCATGAACGCCTTCAGGGGTATCGGTGTCAAGGGGTCCGCTACGCTGGCCGTCGTGGCGCCGGGCATTTCGGAAGCACTGATCGCAACGGCCGCGGGCCTGGCCGCGGCAATCCCCGCCGTGATCTTCTATAATTTCTATCTCAACCAGGTAAGAACAATGTCAGGGGAAGCGAATAATTTTGCCTCCGAATTCCTGAACATAATCGAACGGTATTATGTAAAGAGTATCAAGCGATGAGAAGTAATCGACAGCGTAGCCGGAATACCAAGGAGCCTGTTGCCGATATTAATGTGACGCCTCTCGTGGATGTCATTCTGGTACTTCTGATAATATTCATGGTGACCGCCCCGATGATGCAGATGGGGATCGATGTCAATCTGCCGCGGGTGAAGGCGAAGAGCATTGATGTGGGGGAGGAAAAGCTTATCCTCACGATAAGCAATGAAAATGAGATTTACATCAATCGATATAAAACCACTCTGGAAGATCTCACGAAGAAGCTGGAGAATATTTTTGCGGCCAGAATTGATAGAGAGATCTTTATGCGTGCCGATGAAAAAGTCCCCTATGGGTTTGTTGTCAAAGTTATGTCCGAGGTGCGAAAAGCCGGTGTCGACAAGTTGGGAATGATTACCGAGCCGCCGAAGGAATAGGATATGGCCTTTATGGGGACAGACAGAGGGAAACGTGACGACGGCAGCGGTCTGACCAATATGCTGGTGCTTTCGTTTCTGCTCCACGCCCTCGTTATTTCCATTCTGCTTTTTTCACCGTCCTGGCCTGCGCCCAAGTGGACCTTCGGCCCTGTCTATTCAGTCGATCTGGTCAGCCTGCCCATGCAATCGGTCAAGACGGGGACCGTGAGTGCCCTCTCACGGGAAATTACCGGCATCACTCCCACCGAGCGTTCCATTGTAATGAAGAAAAACGTCGATCCCGTGGTGACCTCCACGCTGCCGGCGAAAAAGATGGAAGTGCATAAAAAGACCAAAACGTTACCGGGGCCCATCAGCAAGCCACTGGTACCTGTCAAGAAAACAGCCCCGCTTCCGTCACGCGAGGCGGCAGTCGAACCGGCGGGACCGGTTGCCTCGCAGGGAAGTGCCGAAATCAACTTGAAAATGCGCGTCTATTATTCCGTGATCTGGTCCAAAATCAGGGAGCAGTGGGTTCTCCCGAAGGGCATCCTGAACGATGAAATTCGGGTTGCAGTCATCGGCTTGAAGATATTGAGAAATGGAGCCATCGGTGATATTGCCTTTGAGCAAAGCTCCGGCAATACATATTTCGATGAATCGGCCCTCAAGGCAATCAGAAAAGCAGGGCCTTTTCCCCCTTTGCCTGAATGGCTCAATGCAAACGTCTTTGAGGTGGGTATACGGTTTCATTCGTCGGAACTGCGGTAGGTTGAGAAGGGTATCGGGAAAGCGGTTCCTGTGGGTGGCGGTGTGCGTAACAGACCAACCAGTTAAAAAACCGGGTGTTTACACATGAATTATAGATTAGGGTTTTTTGTACTACTCATATGCATCGGCATATGCATTCCTGCATGGGGGAAAGTCTATATCGATATCGATTCCCCGGCCTTTCAGAAATTTCCTACGGCGATTCCTGATTTCAAAAATCTTGGTTCCGGAAAGGACGGTGAAAACCTGTCGCGGTCCTTTTCCGAGGAAATGAACCGCAGCCTTGAGATAACGGGGTTTTTCAGGATCATTGACAGGGGCGCCTTTCTGGAGAACAAAAACCGTGCCGGCCTCGAAGGTGGTGACATACATTTTCCCGATTGGCGGGCCATTGGTGCGGATTTCCTTATCAAAGGGGGCTTTGAGAGTGACGGAAAGGCCCTCTCCGTCGAGTTTCGCCTCTATGATGTCGTTGAGGGCAAACTGATTACGGGGAAGAAGTACTGGGGAACGGTCGACGAAAGAAAGAAGATGGTTCTCAAGTTTGCCGGCGAAGTCCTTCTTAAACTTACGGGAGAGCGGGGTGTGTTCAACACACGCATTGCCTTTGTGGGGAAGAAGGGTGATGAATCGGAGATATATACCGTCGATTTCGATGGATCGGGCATGATGAAACTGACCAATTATCAGGCACTCACGCTTTTACCGAACTGGTCTCCCGATGGGAAAAAAATGTCCTTCACCTCCTATATGAACCGGAATCCCGATTTTTATCTGATGAATATGGATTCCCGTAAAGTGGAAAGGTTGTCCAGTTACAAAGGATTGAATCTTTCCGGTCCCTGGTCGCCGGACGGCCAGAAGGTCTTGCTTGTGCTCAGCAAGGACGGAAACGAGGAGATATACAGCTTCGACGTATCGGAACGGACATTGCGGCGCCTGACCTGGGATCGCTCCATCGACGTGTCGCCGACCTGGTCGCCCAACGGTCGTGAAATTGCCTTTGTGTCGAACAGATCGGGATCCCCCCAGGTCTTTACCATGGATATCGATGGGAAGAATCTCAGGCGCCTGACCTTTGAGGGATCATACAATACCTCTCCCTCGTGGTCGCCCCGGGGGGGGAAGATCGCCTACGAGGGAGCAACGAACGGGCGGTTTCAGATATTCCTGATAAACGAGGATGGAAGTAATTTCATGCAGTTGACCTTTGAAGACGGCGGATGTGAAGCGCCGACCTGGTCGCCTGACGGCAGGTATCTCGCCTTTACGGCCGGTCAAAAAGGGACGTCACGGATCGGCATCGTGAATGCCAACGGCCTCAACCTTCGGCTGATCGATGACATGAAGGAAGTCTCTTCCTTTGAAGACCCGGAATGGTCTCCTTATTTAGATTTATATTGAGTTTATGCCCATTTTATGATTAAAGAAAACGAAAGCTTCGGGAATGGCTTTATTGTCTCTCGCACACTCCCTGCCTAACGAAGACAGGTTGCAAAGCCTCCGGATGGTGACTGACGGAGGCCTTCTCAACAGGGGAGAGGAGAGGGAAATGCAAAGGAAAAAACCTTTGTGACCCAAAGGTTTTTTCGTTTTTCTTGAAAGGTCTCGGCCACGCAACGTGGCCTTTCATGTTAGAAGACACTACATCTTTTTTTACAAGGAGGAAAAGGGAATGAGAAAAAAATTGCTGAGTATGGCATTAATCGTTTTTATCGTCAGCCTTGCTTTGGCCATGGGTGGGTGCGCAAAGAAAGAACCGATAATGAAGGAACCTGTGGGGGTGACAGCACCCGATGCGGCGAAAGCGGAAGCCGAGGCAAAGGCAGCTGCGGCTGAAGCCGCCCGGCAGGAACAGGAAGTCCTTCGCCAGAAAGAACTGAAAGCGAAGGCGCAGAGAGAAAAACTGCTTGCCGAGGCAGCCACCTTCGGTGACGTTTACTTCGATTTCGATAAATACGATCTCAAACCATCCGCCCGTGAGGTCCTGTCGCGACTGGGTGACTGGCTCCTTGAGCAGAAAGATTTCGAGATTGCCGTTGAAGGCCACTGTGACGAACGTGGGACCAAGGAATACAACCTGGCCCTCGGTGAACGGCGTGCCGAAGCTGCCAAGGCCTATCTGGTCAATCTCGGTGTTGACGCCATGAGGATCACCACGATCAGTTACGGTGAGGAACTCCCCCTGGATCCGGGACACAACGAGGAAGCCTGGTCAAAGAACAGGCGAGATCATTTTGTGATTTATCCTGTCAGTAAGTGATACGAGCGAATATGCCGGGCGTAAAGAAACTTTCGGTCATTCTCTGTCTGATGCTGGTGGTGCTGGTTGCGACTGGCTGCGTTACAAGGGAGCAGCTCGACCTTGTCGCGAACAGCCTCGATTCACGAGTGCGGTTACTTGAATCGGAAATGGCCGACATCGAAGGCATCAAAAGAGCTGCCGAAAACAACCGGGAATCGAATAAATTCGTCAGGAAGAAGGTTGCCGACGTCGATGACAACATGACGGTACTTCTTTCTGATGTGCAGAAATTGAGGGGTGCCACTGAGGAATTGTCCGTCAAGGTGGCAGCCCTTCAATCCTCTTCAAAAACGCAGAGCAAGGAAGAGATTGCCGGAAAGATAGACGATATTCTCCTGAGACTTCAGTCTGTGGAAAATTACCTCGGGCTGGGGAAAAAGGGCGCACCCAAGGATGCTGTCCTGGACCAGGAAAGGGTTTCTCTGCAGGAGGAGATTGACAAGGAGAAGGAATATTCAGAGGCACTGACGATTTTCAAAGAGAGAAATTACGTCGAGGCGCGAAAGAAATTTCAGGATTTTCTGGGTGCCTTCGCCGATACGGAGTATTCCGATAATGCCCAGTTCTGGATCGGCGAATGTTACTATTTCGAGGGGAACTACGAAAAGGCGATCCTCGAATATGAAAAGGTGGTCCAGAACTATTCAAAGGGAAACAAGGTCCCCGATGCACTCCTGAAACAGGCCTTCTCCTTTCTGAAGCTCGGCGACCGGTCAAGTTCCAAGCTTCTGTTTCAACGCATCATCAAGGACTATCCGAACACCACTTCAGCACGGCGTGCCCGTGAACAGCTGCTCAGCATAAAGTAGTTTCTGTCCTCACTGGTTTCCAATCAATATCGGTGTAATCCCCGGCGGGATTGCGAGGTCGAAGAGATCCTCCGTCGTATCGCCGGAGACTTCCATATCGCTGTACCGTACCGTTACCGACGTCTGTTCCGGTTCCGCCATGGTGACATGAATACGTGTGGGATAGGAACGGTCCCGCAGGTGCACGAAATCGTCAAAAGTGACCGAAAGGGATAGGGCCGCGGCCTCGTCCCGCAGCACGAGTTCCTCCAGCATCTGCGATTCGGGGTTCAGCCAGAGGGACTGGATGTTCCGGTGTTCCGAAGTCAGGTCTATGCGGTACCGTCCCATTTCCCGGTATATCCTGAGTTCACCGATGTCGACCGCCTTCAGGGGGGGCAATCCGGTCAATATGGGAATAATGTGACGGGGGGAGAGGGGTATCCCGAAGAAACGGTGCATGTTCTGCTTCGTTGCCGCCCCGGTATAGTAGGTTTTCTCACGGGGGAGGAATACCTGAAAGGTCCGGCCGCGTGTTGCCAGCATGAGATCTGTCGGTCCGAAAAGAGGCAGGGTCTCGATTCTGAGAAAGGAGGGATTCTTGACGGCCAGTGCCACCGTCTGTGAATATTTACCCTTCGGTGATTCTACGGCAATACGGGCCGTGGCCTTGAAAACGCCGTCAGTGGCAGGAGCGTCGAACCGGGACCGCACCTGGTCGGGGGAAAGGTCCGGCTCGGGGATTGTCTTCGGCGCACATCCGGCCGTCAGGAAGAGGATGACAAGGAACAGAATCACCGTTCCCGGATTCCATGATCTGTATCGGTGGTTGCTCTTCATGGCGTCAAGGGGTATCTCGATCAGGCTATGCGTCTATCTGGTGTTTCATTCGCCGGCGTCCGGGTTCGACAACGCGTTGATTTTTTTCCGCAGGGTATCGTTTCCCTGGTCCAGTTCGAGCGCCTTGCGATACAGCTCAAGGGCCTCCTCCGTTCTGCCCGCCTTTTCGTAGGCATCTCCCAGGTGTTCGTGTATCGTGGGATCTTCGGGGGCGAGTTGCAGCGCCTTTTCAAGATACATGATCGCTTTGTCGAGCTGGTTCTTGCGGAAGTAGAGCCACCCGAGGCTGTCAGTGATATAGCCGTTGTCCGGTTTCAGTTCCATGGCCCTTTTGATCATGGCTTCCGCCTCGTCGAGCCGTATTTCACGGTCGGCATAACTGTAGCCGATGAAGTTCAGGGCCTCCGCGTAATCGGGGTCGAATTCAAGAACCTTTTCCATCTCTGCGATGCTCTCTTCGTAACGGTCCAACTTTTCGTACACGATGCCGAGCTTGTAACGGAGGTCAATACTTTTCGGCAGGAGAAAGACGGCCCTTGTTGCCATGTCGAGGGCCTGGTCAAGCTGCCCCTTTTCTTCATAGAGAGATATCAGGAATATGTAGAGCGCCTCATCGTCTCCCTTTTTCTCCACGGCATCGCGGATAAGATCGATCGCTTCGTCGAGATAGCCGTCATCCTTCAGGATGAGCCCCATTTGCATGCGGGCCGTGCTGTAGAGATCGGAGTCCTCGTCGATCTTGCCGAATTCGTCATAGGCATCGCTCCGCCGGTCAAGCTTTTCGTATGACGATGCGAGAAAGTACCGTGCCTTGTGATTGTCGGGTTGCTTTCTCAGCACGTTCGTGAGTTCCTCGACCGCCCTGTTGTAATCCTTACCCTCGAAAAAGAGTGAAATGCCCAGCGAATAGTAGCTTTCTATATGGGTGTCACCGCTGTCCAGTATCGCCTGGAATTCGTCGATTGCCTCGGAGTATCGCTTCAGTTTGAAAAGAGCTTTGCCGAGCTTGAAGCGTGTATTATTGCTTGAGGGATACCGGGCGAGAAAATCGCGATACAGCTCAAGAGCCTCCTCGTCCTTATCCCGGAATTCGTAGAGATGGCCCAGTTCGAGAATGGCGGGTTCGTGTGATGCCTTTATCTCGATGACCCGTTTGAATGCCCGCTCCGCCTCGTCGTACTGTTCCATTTCTTCGTAGGTCTTGGCGAGAGAGTAGTGGCCCATCAGATTTCCGGGGTCGCGGGCGATCAGTTCATCGAGTGCGGCGATTGCCTCGTCATAGCGTTTCATTTCGCGGTGAAACATGCTCGTGAAGAGATAGGGCTCAAGGGTGTCGGGGTTGATCCGTATTGCCTGCCGGTACTCCTGGATGGCCTTGTCGAACTCTTTGAGATTGCCGTAGATTCCTCCCAGAAGCACCCGGGTGTCGAAATCGTCGGGGTTGTATTCGACTGATTTTTCAAGGACCGCGACCGCTTTGGGAAAATCACGTTTCTTTATATAGAGTCTCGCGAGTTCAATCCTCAGAAAGGATGAGGTGAAATCATGATTCAGCGTCTTCTTGTATTCGTTGATTGCCCGGTCCGTATCGCCGCTGAGCGCAAAAAGCGTGCCCAGTGAATAGTGGTAGTAGGAACCGGCATAGGAGACGTCGTCAGCCTGCGCCGTTGCCGTGATGTTACTGGTTCCGTCCGGGAGGTGGACACAGGCCACCGTCAGGAGAAGGACAAGAATCGAGGTAAAAACAATACTTTTATTTTTTGCCGTGTTGCCCATGCGGTATCTACTGCCTTATCATGCGGGAGACCGGAACGATCCGGATGCCCTGTTGATTCAGAAGGGGGACAGCCTGTGCAATTGCTTCGATGGTGCTGCTGTGAGGATGCCCTATGAGTATGAGTGATGTCCAGTCGTCTCTGGTGCTGATAATATCGTTCAGTATCGCGAATGTTTCATCAAAACTGCGGCCGTTGTCGATGAAGACGTTACGTTTCGCGTGACCGATGCCCACTTTTCTCGCGACGGCGGAACCTGCCGAGTGACTCGTTGTCATGCTGTCGATGAAAAAAAGATTATGGCTTTTTAACGAACCGAGGACTACTTCCAGCAACGCGTTATCCTCCATGAATCGGGACCCCATATGGTTGTTGGCCCCGATTATGTAGGGTACCGCCCTGATATCGCGCTCGATCTCCATTTTCAATTCCTCCCGGCTCATGGAGAGGTACAGTGCCCCCTCGCCGGGGTTGATTTCGGGGTAGCCATGGGGTTCCATGGGCAGGTGAAGGAGGATGTCCCTCCCCGCCTCATGAGCCTTTTCTGCCGCCTGTAATGAATAGGGACAATGGGGGAGAATGGCAAAGGTGACGGGAATCTTTATGTCGAGAAGCCGGTTCACCGCCGACAGGTCATGCCCGATA